>JAESFT010000114.1_pt1 | contig 114759 bp, 120 predicted proteins | sample 9269451 | NCBI WGS metagenome assembly JAESFT01 (sample SAMN14502557, study PRJNA617106) | algae metagenome | isolation source: Scytonema hyalinum WJT4-NPBG1 and co-occurring heterotrophs from well... | place: USA: Mojave Desert, Joshua Tree National Park, California | collected 2006-05-25 | reverse complement strand
AGAGCTACGCGCGAACCTCACCGAGTCCATCGAGCAGACCCTCGAAGTCCTGAAGGGCTCCAGCCGGACGGAGGCAGACCCACACGGCGAACACTGAGCCCAGGCCTGCCGCACCAGCGACACTGTCATGCTCTTGAAGGCTTTCACACTGCTGGTCGTCGCTTTCCTTGTGGCCACGTTCTTCCTGCGGCCGGCTCAAGTGAAGCACACGGCCTGGATCATGGTGGGCTCGCTCATCGTTCTCGGCCTTCTCGCCATCCAGATCCTGCGCGGTCTCGATACTCTGCTGCGGTGAGCCAACACCCTCTGCCTCAAGCCCCCTCGACGCTGCCCTGGATCACCTTCGCAAGGCTATCAGTCTTGCTGAGAGTGGGTAGTGCACCCACGATGCCAGGCCTCGAGCCAACTGGAGGAGAGCCCATGGCTGACGTGATGGTCCTACAAGAGGGCGAAGAGCCGATAGACCAGAGGAACTTCGTGCTCATCGAGCAGATCCCAGCCCCACGGGGAGCGCCGCGATACAGGGTTTTCGCCCAAGGCGTGAACGATGACGGCCCTGTCGGCATCCAGAAGACGGTCGACAGCCTCGAACTAGCCCGCGAATGGGCCGACGACATCACGAACGCATGGCGGAGCCGACCTCCCCTCTATATGCGCCACCCTCTCGGCAGCAACGAGAGCGGGACCCAGACGAGCCGTGCCTGACCCGGCCTCCACGGCTCTGGAACTCGCGTTGCAGCAGCTGGGTGAGGCTATCGGCAGGCCGAGCCTCAGGGCAGGAGAGAAATCACGGACACATCCAGAGTGCCCATATCGGTCAACCGTCGAGGAGGGTGTGCTACTCTTCGTGCCTTCCAAGGGACCACGCGGAGCGGACCAATGGCTGCGGATGACAAGGTGTTCGCCGGGTCGATCCCGGAACTCTACGACCGGCTGATGGTGCCCCTCATCTTCGAGCCGTATGCAAGCGACCTTGCCAGGCGAGTGGCTGCGATCCAGCCGCGGCAGGTGCTCGAGACCGCAGCCGGCACAGGGGTCGTGACCCGTGCTCTGGCTTCGCACTTAGCCGCCGACGCCCACATCGTCGCCACCGATCTGAACCCGCCCATGCTCGAACAAGCGGCACGGCGGCTACAGGATGAGCGGGTCACGTGGAAGCAGGCCGACGCATTGGCGCTGCCCTTCGAGGACCTCGGCTTTGACGCGGTGGTCTGCCAGTTCGGGGCAATGTTCTTCCCCGACAAGACGCAGGGCTACCGGGAGGCGCATCGGGTCCTGAAGCCCGGTGGGCGCTTCTTCTTCAACGTCTGGGACAGGATCGAGGCGAACGAAATCGCCCATGCGGTGACGCAGGCTCTCTCTGAGGTGTTCCCAGACGATCCGCCGAGGTTCATGGCACGAACCCCGCACGGCTACCACGATGTGGACGCTATCCGGGCGGAGCTCCACGCCGCCGGTTTCACTGACGTGGCGGTCGAGCTGGTGGCAGCGCAGAGCCGTGCGCCCTCGTCTCGTGAGGCGGCGCTGGCGTATTGCCAGGGAACGCCCCTGCGGAACGAGATTGAGGCGCGGGATGCCTCCCGGCTCGATGAGGCGACCGAACGAGCCGCCGAGGCCCTCGCGCGGCGCTTCGGGACCGGCGCTGTAGAGGCGCGCATCCAGGCTCTTGTATTCACCGCCACCCGGTGAGGTACGCCTGGGCCGCGTAGTGTATCAGGTCCGACCTATCGATTAGCCCCGCCGGTTGCTCCGTTGCCGCATGGGGGCTTCCGCGTCTCAAGGGTTCTCCTGGATCATGAGCACCAGTGAGGCCAGCAGCACGATCTTGCCTGCCTCATCGCGCACCCGGCACCTCATGGTGCGCTGGTCACCGTCGCCTGGGACATGATCGCGAGCAATGTCGGCCAAGGCCGCCTGGGCCTGGAGGCGAGCTTCCTTGAGGCCATAGAGGTCGAGCCCCTCGTCATCCTCGATGAAGTGCTCACCGTCGTCGGTGCCAAAGAAGAAGCGGGCCATGGTAGCCGACAAACAGGGTGGCTCAGGGGTTGTTCCACCTGAGATCGGGCGTGCTACTCGAACAGGGGCTTGATCTCGCTTTCCCGAACAAGGCGCTCGATCCCAGTCTCCCGCCCCTTGATGCGGTACTGTACCTCCCCATTCGGCAGGGTGGGGAGGAGGTGAGGGCAGCGAAATCAGAGTGCCGGGAGAAGCACCGATAGCCAAAGCACTTACAGGCTGAGCCTCGACAGAACAGCCAAGCTGCGCTATACTTATTCATGCATCCCGAGAGGGCCCGAGAGGGCTCCGCCAACCAGCCGAAGACCGGCAACGGTGGCAAAGACGATGAGGTCCCTGAAGAAGGGGCAACAGTAGGTCTGATCGGTCCTTCCGCGATGCGCTTGCAGTCGGAGGATCGCCTCATGTTCAGCCGTCGCACTTTCCTCATTGGCCTTGGCGGCCTAGTCACGTCATCCTTCCTGGTCAGGGCAAGAACGCATGTGCGCCACGCCGGCGAACCGCTTCTGCTCCAACCCAGCCGTGTCGAGCAGGAACTCTACTTGTACAGCGGCTTCGACGTTGAGGAGGGGGACGACGCTTACAAGTACCGCGCATCACTTGGACCGGACGAATGGGAGCCTCCGCCTGCCCCGACTTGGCGCGAGTATCTCGGCGGGGGATCCACTCCAAGGAGCGCCGCCGAATGGGATGTGATCTGCTGCCAACACGATCTCCTGCTCGAGGACCTCGACACGCCGCTCGATGAGGGCTTCTGGGCGGAGCACTGGGAACATGCCGAGAGCCCCCAGGCACGGGCTCATCAACTTCTCAAGAACCTGAGGTTGGACTGCGACCTGGGGGCACCCGGCCGCAAGGCGGGCGGCATCGCCTTCACGGATTGGGGTGGCCATCCCGGCAGTTCTGAGCGCTGGGTCGACCTCAAGGACGATCTCACGGTCTCGATCCTCCAAGCCCGCATCACGGAGCGTGATCTGCCGATCCGCCTCGTGTTGGCCACGCTTTGAGGAGGCTCAGATGAACGTCCCCCTTCCCGAGTTCATGCGCCAGTTCCACACCAAGCCTGCCAACGACAATCTCACCTGGTGGCGTCGCCACATCCGCAAACGGTGGCGTGAGGAGAAGCGCGCCTACCGCGAGCGCAAACGCCAGCGCGAATGTCCCCCGACGACAGGCAAAGAGCCAGAGGTCCAGCCCGTCCCGCCACAAGCGCAGGACGCAATCTAGCCCCCTCCGCAAACCTGGATGTTGCCCCATGCCGAACACCCCTACCCCGTACGATCTTCACCCGGCGACCATCACCGTGCGTAGGATTTGGCGAGAGCGCAAAAGAGCGTGGCGCGCCAAGGTCAGGGAGCGCCAGCTTCGCGAGGAGGCTGTTCGCCTCGCTGAAGAGACAGGGGTCCTGCACCAGCTGCAGGTACGGCGAGGAGTGGACTGCCGTCTCCAATGTGTCGCCAGCAGATCCACTAAGAGGGGCTGAACTCCCCGTCGCCGTTCTAGCAGGTCAACCCCTGGCGCAGTCTGGGATCACAGGAGGAGCGATGTTCGACAAGAGCAAGGCTGTCAGGGTGACCTCGCCCACTGACGTCCGCAAGGCCATCGAGGCGTCGAAGGAGAGCGCAGCACGCCTCCTCACCGACGAGAAGACGGGCGAGGTCTGGGCCTGGCCCTTCGAGGCTGGAACTCATCACGAAGGTGCCAATGCGCTTGGCCTCTCCTACTCGCGCGAGCCAGGTGGCGGCGACGCCGCTTTCGCAGACTGATTAATGCGAGATCCACGAGCCGGCGGGCGAGGCTCACGCGCCATTCTGGAACGACAGGGCCTCAGTCCAAGCCAGGAGAGAATACATGACCGGAGAACCTCCGTCCGATGACCTCAGCCGCCAACTCGCTCTTGGCAAGCGGGCGATCGACTGCATTCGATCCCTCTTCGGCATCATGGCAGACCTTGTTCCACCACCAGAGGACCGTGAAGCCTTCCACAGGGCAGAACGCGAGATGCAGCTGATCCTTGCCGCGGATCGGGGCATCTTCCTGGCATTCGACGGCTGCCAAGGCACCGGCCCGAAGCGGGTTGGAGAAGCACCGGAGAAGACATAGAGGTCCCATGCCTGATCGATCCATACGACCAATACGAGACCGCCACGCGGGTGTCCGCTGGTTCAAGGTCACTGGCATGCTCCAGCAGAACTGGGCCTTGATCGAGCTATTGGATCACGGTGTGAATCTCGTGTTCGTTCATGATGGCGGCGGGATCTTCGACCGGATTCCCTTCGCCAGTCAGGCCGACGCCGAAGCTGCCCTCCTGCGCAATGGCTTCAGCCTCTTCGCAGATGACCGTGAGGCGCAGACTTTCATCCGACCACCAGATTCGCCCTACTTCGATGACCCAACCGCTCCAAACGTCGGCGTCTATTCGTCAGGTCGCTTCTGGACGACTGGGCGGGTGGGCTAGCATATCGAGCGACAAGGATTGTCCATGTCCCAGCAGCCAGACGCGTTCGACGTTTTGCGGGAGTTCCTCTCCTCCAAGATGAGGATGGCGGCTCTGTACCAGCCCCTCATGCTGAAGCTCCTCATCCAGAATGGGGGCTGGGCGTCCACCAGGGACATCGCAGCCTCATTCCTGGCGCAGGACGACAGCCAGATCGACTACTACGCCGAGATCACCAAGCGCATGCCAGGGCCAGTCCTGAAGCGGCATGGTCTCGTAGAGCGGGAAGGCGACGGCTACAGGCTGCTACCAGATGTCCGCGGCCTCACCTCCGAGCAGCGGGCAACACTGATGCGGCTGTGCGATGAGGCGGTCGAGGACTATCGCGGCCGTCGGGGTGATCGGATCTATCAGCACCGTCGGTCAGCCCCTGGCGACATCTCAGGCTCGGTCCGCTACGAGGTCCTGAAGCGGGCGGGCTTCCGATGCGAGTTGTGCGGGGTCCCAGCCGATGAGGCGGCGCTTGAGGTCGACCACATCATCCCACGCCGGCACGGGGGCTCGGACGAACTCACCAACCTCCAAGCCCTCTGCTGGCGGTGCAACGCCAACAAGGGGGCTCGGGACAGCACCGACTTCCGGCAGGTTCGCGAGGCTATGAACGCGCGCCAGGAGGGCTGCATCTTCTGCCACCACGAGCATCGCCCGAAGGTGGCGGAGAACGACCTCGCCTTCGCGATCCGAGATGGTCATCCGGTGACGCCCCTGCACACCCTCGTCATTCCCCGAAGGCATGCGGCCACGTTCTTTGACCTCTACGAGCCGGAGCGCCGGGCTATCAACCTGCTCCTTGATGAGGTGCGCGCCGGTATCCTGGCCGAAGACAAGGCGGTCGAGGGCTTCAACATCGGCATGAACAGCGGTGAGGTTGCTGGTCAGACGGTGATGCATTGCCATGTGCACCTCATTCCGAGGCGGCGGGGTGATGTCGAGCAACCTCGGGGTGGGGTGCGAGGCGTCATCCCTGGCAAGGCATCCTACTGACGAGCAATGGTGTGAGGCTCGGCATACGATCAGAGGTCCCGATGACAGCGATGACCGTGAAACTGCGCAGCATTGCCGGTACGGAGGCGTGCACGGGATGGGCTGGGGGACACACCATCGTGGTAGACCGCCCCGAGGGCAGAGCAGGCGGTCAGGGCCTTGGCTTCAACGGAGGGCAGATGCTGGCCCTCGCGATTGGCGGATGCCTCTGCAACGACCTCTACTATGTTGCCCACGACATGGACGTGCGGCTCACTTCGGTTGCGGTTGATGTGACCGTGGCGTTCGAGGGCAGTCCTCTTCTGGCGACCGGGGCGGACGTTCAGGTCACCGTCATGGCAGAGGATCCAAGCGTCGATGTCAGGGCCGTGATTGAGCGAGCCCAGGCCATCTCGACTGTGGCGAACTCTGTCACACGCGGCATTCCGGTGAGGGTCTTGGCTGGTTCTGGAGCGCTGTCGGCCACAGCTTCCAGCCAGTGAGTGAGGGCTTCCACCCCTGGCAGGGGAGGCAATCGTGCGGCTCCCTCACGACTTGGCCTTGGAGTACAGTATCGCTGACTGAGAGGTGAGTTATGCCGTGGGGACCCTTCCAGGAGCAGTGCATCTATCATCGTCGGCGCGACATCCATGCCGCCTACGGTGGCCAGCAGCAGGGTGGCATCTGCACCCCAAGCCAGCATCCCATGGTGATCGTGTTCACCGGCGAGAGCGGCGAGCAGCATGGATATGCTGATGGTTGGACGCCGGAGGGCACCTTCCGCTACTTCGGTGAAGGGCAAGTCGGAGACATGATCTTTGAGCGCGGCAATCGCGCAATTCGTGACCACCTGTATGACGGCAAGGACCTCCTCGTCTTCCAGACCCGCGGCCGCGAGGGAGTGCGGTTTCTTGGGCAGTTCGATTGTGCAGGCTACACCTTGGAGCGAGCCCCCGACCGGGAGGGCCAGCAAAGGACTGCAATTGTCTTCAGCCTGATCCCGACGGACGGCTATGAACTTCGAGAAAACCTGGGCCAGCTTCCGACCGGGCCCGACCTCGATCAGCTTGGCGTCCTGCGGCAGCGAGCGCTGGAGGCTGCTCGGACAACATCACAGGTCGCTGGAACAGAGGCCCGTCGGCTGCTGTATCGGCGATCAGAGGCCGTGCGGAGATATGTTCTAGCCCGTGCCGGGGGCGTCTGTGAAAGCTGCAGCCAGCCAGCGCCGTTCATCACCGTCGCAGGTGCGCCCTACCTTGAGCCACACCACATCCGCAGGCTCAGCGATGGCGGTCCCGATGACCCCCGGTTCGTTGCTGCGGTTTGCCCAAGTTGCCACCGCGAGATCCACTTTGGGATGAATGGCCAGGCCAAGAACGAGGCACTGGTACAGACCATTGCGCTGAAAGAACCACAGTAGGACCCAACGCGGCATTCCGACGGCGTGCGAGGACAAGGCTCCTGCCTCTCGCAACTCTGTGGCCGGTTAGTGGTCACTTGATCGCCGCAGACGAGACGTTGGTCCTGATGTGGACAACATACCTATTGCTATTCCTCAAGAAGCCGCAACGCCGAACTCGACCTCACCAACCCCTGAAAACGTGGCGCGAACTCGGTCGCCCGGCGTGAGCGGGAACTGCCGGACGAAAGAGCCGGTCATCACGATGTCGCCGGCCCTCAGCTTGCGCCCGAACTGGGGCAGCTTACCCGCGAGCCAGATGATGGACTGCAACGGGTCGCCGAGGACGGCGCTCCCAAAGCCTCGGGCCAGATCCTGTCCATTCAGGAACACCTGCGCCTCAACGCTCTCCAGATCCAGGTCACCTAGCGGGAGGGGCTCGCCCAGAACGATACTGCGCTGCTGCGCATTGTCGGCCAGCCCAACGGCAGTCTGCTTGATCAGGTCGCCGCGGGTTTCAACTACCTCAAAGGCCGGGTGGATGACGCTGATGCTCTCGCGTACCTCCTGGATCGTCGCTGGCCCATCGAGGTCCCGGCTGAGGCGCATACACAGTTCTGTCTCGAAACCAGGGTTGATCAACTCCTGCGCCCCGAACACATGTCCGGTCGTCTGGGCCTCGAGGATGCATCCAAAGACAGGCTCATAGATACTGAACTGGTCCTGGATGGCTTTGGCGGTTAGGCCAACCTTCCAGCCGATGTGCTGCGCGCCCGCGGACACGCGACGATCAACAAGGGCAAGCTGGATCCGGTAGGCCTCATCCAGGTTCAAGCGGTCGAAGTACGCCTTCGGGAAGTACTCCCCTCGTGCACGGGCAGCCCAGAAGTCGTCGACGACAGCATCGAACTGGATACTCATTGCATCCTCCAGATGGCCTCACGGCACTTCCTTACAGATGCCGCTCGCCATGTTCCTGTCGAGAGAGTGAAGCTCTTTCCGGCGTTACCTTTGTTGCCAACGTAGCGACAGAGGTGGCGGGCTCGGCTTGACGGATCGGATTGGAGGGCCTGAATAGAGGCTTGTCGGAGCCCACAGATGCGCTTCTTGCTTTCTACCCTTCTTCTCGTGCTTGTTGCTGCTCCAGCCTCGGCTGATACCTGTCGTCGTTCAGGGGTCACGACCCGCTGCTCCGATGGGTCTTCGACACGGCTCGTGAACGGCCGCTGGCTCTACCGTCCGGCACCCACCACACAGGTGATGACCTGGACATGGCCCTTCATCATTCCGGCTCGCGAGGTCCGGCCCGTCAGGCAGCCTCGCCTTGTATCGCCGCGATAGAACTCGGCCACATGTCGGGTCGCCCACATCGTAAACCACCCCCTTGAGATAGCGCTCACAGAACCTCACTTCTCAGCATCTGTTCTCCGTGCAGGCAGAAGAGGAGCTACCCTCATGCGCACAGTACTTGCAGTCCTCGTGCTGACCCTCATGGCTCTGCCAGCGTCGGCGCAGAGTTGCTACCAGTGGGGCAACCAAACAACGTGCGAGAACGGGGCGACCTTCAACCGCTATGGCAACGAACCCGCGGTTGTTGGGGGCAACACCGGTGTCGGCACCGGTCCGGTTGGAACGATCATCTACGGGAATGCTCCTCCGGCTTCGGCGCAAGGCTGCTATCAATGGGGCAACCAGGCCGCCTGCAACAACGGCGTGACCATCAACCGCTATGGCAATGAGACCATCACTGCTGGGAGCCAGCCAACAATCGGCAACAGTACGGTCGGGGCGACGAACGGCAATGGCTCGGCTGGAGCAACAACCAGCCAGAACCCCCTTGCTCCGCTAAGCAACAGCCCCATTGCTGGGGTGCCAAACGGCGTCACTTACCGGGTCCAGGGTAACACGGTCTATCTCTCAGATGGCACAACAGCCATAATCCAGGGGAATACGGCCACCTTCTCGAATGGGCGCACCTGCCGGGGATATGGCACCTCCAGTGTGTGCAACTGAGGATCAGAAGACCTCCCCCACGGTCTATTGGGTTGCGGAACAGTAGGGGAGGCATAGGCTCTCCTGTGGCGGGGGCTTACTCCACCCCGTCAGGACCTCTCAAGGAACCCCGGAAGGCTCGGCGGATGGAAAGCACCGGGCCTTCTGCTTGGCGTCATCCCTTCGGCAGCCGAGCAGGTTTCACGATGGCTGCGCCAGCAACGCGGTGGTTGGGAACGCGCCGTTCGGGACCTTGTTGGTGTCACAGGCAAACAGCGGAGGCTCTGATGCCCGTGCGGCCCACGAGCGAATGGTCAACGACCCAGCATGCCTGGGCAAATCGCACAGCAGGACACCAGAGCGCTGCCATCGCCCTCCTTGTGGCTGGAGCCGTAGGGTATGGGTTGGCTTGGCTCATCCACGGCAGAGCGGCACACGTTCCATCACCAATGCGGAGCCGCACAGTCAGTGGTCCTTGGCCTCGAGATCAGGGTCATCCGCACGATGGGACTACCGGTTGGAACCAGCCCCGGCCCTCGGGTGACAGCCCAAAGCCGCACGGGGATGCGCTCCCAAACGTGGTCAAGGCGGTCACCGACAACGGCGAGAGGTTCTGAATGGTGGACCTATGCCACCAGATCGAATTGGCACATCCGCCGGTTTGCTGTTGGCTTGTTGGTGACGGGGTAATGCCTCCCGTCACAGGACCTACCGCCATTTACCCCGGTAGCCTCTCAAGGCCCGGCGTTCCCAGAACCACCGCCGGGCCTTTTGCTTGCGCCTCTATCCTCTGATCGATTTACCCAGCACTTTGGACACGGTATCCTGCCCCCACTGATCCCGTGGGGGCACGGCTGGTCAGTTCCTCAAGGAACTCTAGGGGCGAGCGGAACACCGCCGCCCTTTTTCTTTGTTTCCCGTCTGCCATGGAGATGACGATGATAGGCGATCCCCCGACCGAAAGCTGGCGGTACTGGGCGTTCATAGCAGGGCTCGTTGTCGTGGGGCTCTTTGGCGTGTTCCTCATGCTCACTATCGGAGGGGACAGCTAGAGCGAGGCTTTCGTGCCTTGCCGCAGCGGAAGCGCAGGCGTAGCGTCCGCCTCGGACGATGTTCCGCGATGTGCCCCGTCCTCAAGTGCCTCCCGCTTTGGTCAGCACTACAGCACCTCGGGAGGCTCGGCGCCCGAAACACGCCGAGCCTTCTGGCTTTCAGGCTGGGAACGATCCGCCCTGCCGCTGACCTCCCGAGGTCAGTCGCTTCACATCCCACTCTGGGCGCCACACGGCGCCCTCTTGCTTGTCTACTGCCGTCGCGGACCAGCATGAAGATGCCGGTCGCAAGGCACTCGACCAGGCAATTGTGGCGACGGGCAGCAACGACGGCCTGGACTCATGATTGTGCTCAGCCAGCACCGGTGGCCAGTATCGCCTCCTGACAGGGTAGCCGAATGTCCGTCGCGGGCTGGCACTTCACGCTCAACCTGGCTGGTGTAGGCTCATCCCTGGCGGATGGATCGGGGGCGATGATGCGGCGGCGTGACTTTCTACAGTTCGGGAGCGGTGCCGCCGTAGCATGGTCCATGCCTGCCTGGGCCCAACAGGTGTCGAGCCTGCCCCTTGTGGCGGTCCTCCTTCCTGGATCTACCGAGGGGGTGCCGGAGAGGGTCGCTGCCGTCCGTAAGGGCCTGCAACAGGAGGGCCTTGCTGAAGGGATCCACTACACCTTGGTGGTGCGCCATGCCGATGGTCAGCTGGGTCGCCTGCCCGCACTCGCGAAGGAGCTTGAGGCGATGAAGCCGGCTGTCTTCGTTGCTGCAGCCACTGCTGTCTTTGCCGTCAACAAGCTCCGGCCGGAGCCCCCCATGGTCTTCACGGCTGTCTCAGTGGACCCCATCGAGCATGGACTTGCCAAGAGCTATGCCAAGCCAGAGGGCATGTTCACCGGCAACGTGATGAACGCGCAGGGAGGCGAGGACGCCATTGCCCAGAAGCGGATCGCTTTGTTCAGGGAACTCGTGCCGAACTTCATTCACCTGGGGCTGATCGGCTCGAAGGGCGACAACAAGCTCTCGGTGAAGGAGTTCGCCGGTGGCAGCAGGATTGCGGCTCAGCTGGGGTTTCAGGCCACACCCTATGCCATCGACACTCTGGATGAGCTTGAGGGCGCGGTCTCGGCAGCCATACGCGATGGCGTGGACGCCCTCTACATCACAGCTGAGCCAATCCTGATCACCAACCTCCGGCGCGTCGTGCCCATCATATCTGCGCCAGGCAAGCCAACGGTTGGTCCCTACGTCGAGTTCTGCCGGGCTGGCGCGCTGATAACCTATGCCTCGGATATTCTCGATGGGGTTCGCCGTGCCGGCGTCTATGCCGCGAAGTTCGTTCAGGGCGCGAAGCCTGGCGACATTCCCATCGAGCAGGCGGACAAGTTCACTCTGGCGGTCAACACGAAGACAGCACAGCAACTCGGGATCACCATCCCGACAGGGATACTAGCCATGGCCGACGAGGTGATCGAGTAGGCCCCAGGGGCGCGGACGCTCCTCCTGTCTTCGCAGAGAGCTTCTCCAAGGCAGAGACCGCTGGAGCGCCTCTGTGGTGAGGGATGGGCTGCAATCCCTGGCTCGCCCGCTCCTGGCAGGGGAGGATCGTCCCCACACCCGCGCGCTGCCAGACTATGACCAGGGCGCCTGAAAACATCCCTCAGCGCTTCCCAGCGATCTGTACTGATCCGCTCGGAACCTGGACTGCAGCCATACGATCACCAGTCCAGTTCTAGGTCCGATGGACAGCTTCTCGACGCAGTGAGGACGGCGTAGTTGAGCGTGTTGACCCGCCTGGTTCTTCCTTCCCGTTCTGGAGCATACTCGTGGCAGTGATGACTGGTACGTCTGGCAACGACACCCTCGTCGGCCTCAACGGGGCGGACACGATCAGCGGCCTCGGGGGCAACGATAGCATCTTCGACGGTGGCGGCTCTGACCTCCTCATAGGCGGGGATGGCAACGACACCATCACCCTCGCCAACGATGGTGTCGCCGACACCGCGCTGGGCGGCCTTGGCAACGACTATGTTGAAGCCGAAGACTTCGCTGCTCCTGGCACGGCGGCTGGCGTGAGCCAGGTCTTCCTCGGAGTGGGTGCCGACCTGGCCGACATCGGTGGCACCATGGCCTTTGAGGTCGGCGGCGGCGCTGGCGATGACACGCTGTATGTGACCTCTGCTGCCAACGACACCGTCTATGGCGGTGAGGGCAACGACTTCATCGTCACGGATGGCCCCACTGACCGTGACCAGGTGTTCGGCGGTTTCGGCGCTGATACGATCAACGCCGACGCGAGCGACACTGTGTATGCAGGCGTGGGCGATGACTATGTGATCGGCGGCCAGAGCGTCTTTGGCGGTGCTGGCAACGACTACCTGTACCTGCAGGAGGGCAGCGCCACGGCTGGTGGTGGGGGTGGCAGCGACACGATCATCGGCGGTTCTGGGCCAGATACGATATTCGGCGGTGCAGATGCGGACTTCATCGCCGTCGCCGATGGGAACGAGAGCGGCGACCTCGTATTCGGCGGGTCTGGCCACGACACCATCTCTGCGGGCGAGAGCGACACGGTGCTCGGCGGTGAGGGCGCCGACTCTATCACGGTGTTCGATGATGATGCAGACAGCTTTGGCGGTGCAGTCTTCGGCGGAGGTGGCAGCGACTACCTCAAAGGTGGCAACGGCAATGACGAGATTGGTGGCGGGGCAGGCTCTGACACGATCTTCGGCGGCTCAGGCAACGACATCCTGTTCGGCGGCTCGGGCGCCATGGACGGCGCGGACCGGATCTCTGGCGATAGCGGCTCAGACACCATCTTCGGCGGCGATGCTGACACTGTTGAGGGGGGTGCGGATGCCGACCGCTTTGACTTCCGCGGCAGCAACCTGACGGATGCCGCCGTTGGCGTGATCGCCGACTTTGAGGAGAACCTCGACAAGCTAGTGGTCACCGCAAGCGCGAAGATCATTGCGACGCAGGGCTCCAACGACGTGTTCGTGGACATCAACGGCGACGGCTCGGGGGACGTGCGGATCATCGGCGGCGTCTCAGGTGGGTTCGATAGCGGTGACTTCGTGTTCGTCTGACGAGTAGTCACATGAGTAGGGAGGGGCGCTCGTGTGCCCCTTCCTTCGGCAGTTGTAGCGGCTGGTTTCACTTCAGATCGGCCAGTGCGCACAGCAGAGCCCCTCTCTCGCTTCGGCGAGGAGGGGCTCTTGTGTGAGAGGGGTCTCAGAGGCCTTCTCCAAGCCAGAGACTACTGGAGCGAATGTATGGTGCGGGATGGGCTGCAATCCCTGGTTCGCCCGCGCTTGGCAGGGGAGCAATCGCCACCACAGCCACAGCCACAGCCACAGCACTGCCTACGCCCGGCTCTCGGACCGGGCGTATCGTTCGCAGTGCGCTTCGACATCAGTGTTCGACCTGGTCAGCAGTAGGAAGGTCCAGCGGGATGGGCAGGTCGAGCGGCGAGAAAGCCTTCGCTGAGGTGCTTGGGTCAGCCGCCTCAGTCTTGGGCGGATCATTGAGCATCACACCCCAGAACGCGCCTGTCGCGACCAGCAACGCAAGACCAAGGTTGCGCAGCGTGCGCCGAGACGGCGTGACGGCGGAGAGCCCTCGTGAGGCAGCGCTCTTTCTGCTCTGGGCTCGCACCTGAGCCGCAACGCTCCAGTGATGGTCATAATCAATGAAAGGCCGGTCATAGTTGGGACGATCAAGCGATGTCGTCATGGCAATTCCCCTTGGTGGCCGCAAAAAACGGCACCAGAAGCATGAGCTTGTTCGACCAAAGTCGCATCCCGCATTTGGGGGAGGCGGTCACGCTTTCTCGTGCGCGAAAGTGCCGCCGTGGTTTGTGTAAACCCATGTACGGAATAGACGTTCTGGGCATTCTCACGAATGCGCTCAGCCAGCATTGATGGCCAGCATCGCTTTCCTGGCAGGGAAGATCGTCGCCACAGCCCGCAGTGCTCAGGTTTTCCAGGTGCCCGTCGGCGCGGCCGCCATCACTGACAATACCTGACGGTCAGAACAGCCAGTACGCATTCAGCAAGAATATACCGCTCGCCAGTAGTCTCCCGCCTGCAGCCTCAACCGGCGTGCTTGGCGAAGGTCCTGAACGTGGCGTACCGAACAGATACGGTTTGGATCGAGTGGCAAGGCGGTCGCCGGCGGCTGTCTGACCTTGCTGCTGAAGTCGGAATACCCAGACAGATCCTATACGAGCGGGTCATCCGCTATGGCTGGTCCATCGAGCGAGCCTTGTCGGAGCCCGTTCGCTCGCGGCGATGCAAGCCGCGCAAGAAGATCGCCTATGATGCTGTGCGAGGCTCGCGTCGAGACCGAGGTGCCACCCCTTGAGGAAGGCCCGCTCAGAAGAGACGAGGGGGCTCTCGCGGTGTTGGCGGATGAGGCAGCCTCAGGTGGTCACTTTCGGGGTGAACCAGTTCTCTCCCTTGGTGAGGACGGAACTGGTTGTTGCTGGCTCTGGAGCCGCGGTTCTGGGGGTCTGAACTACGACCGGGACCTTTGCCTTCACCGCCTCCATGCGGGCTTGGACCTCGTCAGCCGGGAAGGGGTCAGCCTGCCGCCCAATCGAGAGTGCACCATCCAAGATCTGGAGGCCCCGGTCGAAGGTCACAGGCCAGTAGAAGCCTCGGGTCTGCTGCTCGATGAAAGCGGCTCTGAGCCGTTCTACCTCTGGCGTATCGGCGCAGGCCAGGCGCGTGACGTAGGGCAGCAGACGCTGGCGCTCTTCATCAGAGGCCATGTCATTGAGCCACATTGCGTACTCACAGATTGGGCGTGAGAAGCACGTTGGCATCTGCCGGGCAGCGCTGATTGCCTGGTAAGGGAACCCGGCTGCGACAAGGGCTGCCTCGTTGATGCAGGTGCCGCCGTCTGGGCCAGGGAAGAGATGAGTACCTCGCTGCAGTTGCCAGTTCAGTACATGGTCGAAGCTGTGCATGGTGGCCACTCCTGTGGCTCGCCCCCAGGCTGAGGCTCCTCCCGTTGCGTCAGCCCGTCAAGGCACGCTGACCCCCAGCCTCTACTTGCTGCCCGACTTCTTGGCGGCCTGGGCCATGCCCTTGGTGTCGCCCTTGGCACCAGCATGCAGGATCTCGGCTGCGGTCTGCTCCTCCTGCTCCAGGGAGGCTGGGGTGGGGGCGGTCTCGTCAGTAGCGGTTAGACCCTGCCCGTCAGGCTTCTTGCTGCCAGCTTTGGCAGCCGCCTCAAGAGAGCGCAGCGCTTCCGGCTGCTGGCCTTTGGCTGAAGAGTTCGACATGTGATGACCTCGCGTGAAGGCCGCTTCTCGAGGAGCAGCCCGCATTACGGCAATTGACTTCACACGATCAGCGTTCCCGGGAGTACCTCTGGATGGACTGCTGAGCAGCTTGTGGAGCGCCTCCCCACCTGAGTTCAGGCACCGGGAGAGGCACGCGCGGGGAAGCACACCTGGCAGTAGGGCTTGATCTCCCGACCCTGACGACGGGCACTCGTGTCACTGCGGTCATGCGAGGCGCAGATTGCCGCGGGTATCAGGTGCGATCTGTTACCCCCGGCGTTACCCTAGACGGGAGAGCACTCCGCAGGCAGTCGCGCTGGGTCTTCGTTAAGGTGATGTAATTGCTTACAAAAACCTTGGTGGGTGTGCAAGGATTCGAACCTTGGACCCGCTGATTAAGAGACGCTTGCTTGTTGAAGCAGATCAGACACTTAGATGTAAAACATGGGATTTGGTGGGGTTTGGAGGACAATGGGTTAGGAGCGGATTGTAAAACTCCCCTACTCTGCTTTGATGCCATTGTAGCCGTCCAGAAGCCTGGGTTAACTTTGCACCTTTCAACGAATCCGGTCCTCGGATTACTCGCAGCAGAGGTCGGTCTGCTCTCGTGGCGCGGGTGATCGCGCGCCAGGAGGAACTATCGCGTGTACGTCCGTCTCGTTCGTCGCGGCGATGACCGACGCTTCTGCTTCTCGGCACTTTTCATGACGCGCCCTTTCTCGGCCTTGAACAACTCAAGCGCCTTGAAGGTGAACATCTCGTCATCTGGCATGCCAAGTGAGTAGAAATCACGCTCCCTGAGTTCTTCAGCGTGCAAATAGTCTACAAATTTCTCAACTCGGTCGAGTCTAACCCGAACTCTCTCGATTCTCTCGCCACGGGTGAAATGTCGGTATTCCGTCCTGGCAGCCTCCAAAAGGTAATTGCCTACCTCTTGGTCGAAGATACCGCAGTCCGTGCAGATGAGATCGAGGTAGGCAAAAATGTAAGCAAAATCCTCGACTATATAGAGTCCATAACTTGTGATTTTGACTTGGTCAACGTCAGCGGTGTAATAATCAAGTCGGTTATTAGACTCGATGAGACCATGCCGGAGCAGCAAGTCTAAATTTTCGACGCAATCATCTGCCATATTGAACGTTTCGGCAAAATACGCAACCAGCGTAGCTGTTGACATGTAGGACGGCGCGGATGCTGTGAAGTTTTTCGCAAGCTTCCTCAAAATACGCAGAGCAGTAAAATGCGAAGCATGCCGCGTGTTTCGTAGTTGGTAAACATTCGGGATTTCACTCAGGGTCTCATCGTAAAAATACCGCGTAGGTATCATCACGGGCTTGATGACTTGATGAACCTGAAAGTTCCAGGAACCGTTGGAGATCATCTCATCGACATTAGTGTACCCGGAGAGTAAGAAGCTTCTGAACAAATCCAATGACAGGCGGATATTGCCGTGAGCACACGCGGTAAGGAATGCATTCAGCGGAGATCTATCATTCGAGAATTCTTTGACAAGGATGTTAAGGTAAACCACAGAGTCTTTGACAAACTGCTCATCCGCGTCGGGAATTAAAAGCGCTCTCCGACGTTCGCTTGTGAGTAGGCTAATGGTATATTCTAGCCTTTTCTTGAACACTTCAGACGGACGGGGAGAACTGATATGAAAACCGGCATTCTGAAAAGCATCTAGCAGGCCGTGTATCTTCGAGCTATGAAAACGCTCTTCGCGCATAGATATCAAGGTCACGCATTCCAGTAGCTTCGATATTTCTTGAGCAGACGTAAAGCAAAAATCCTGCATTGCGGATGCATATTGGTCAGTATTGTCGATTATAACGATAACACCCTTACTTTTCTTGTTCCAATGTTCAACGAGCTTCTTTGCGCAGTAGGATAGATCAGATTTCCAAACGGAAACTAGATTGTTCAGTGCAATCTGATATACATCTGATGATTCTGCTAGGCCGAAAAGCTCCTGCCGTTGAGCAACGAGAAACCTGTCTGGAAACAACGTACTAATCAATGTCTCTCGCTCTGAGGCCAGAATTCCCTCTCTATCCAACTGCGAAACGAGCTTACCCCAAATTTCCGAGCGAATTACGGTTTGGTCTTCCGGTGTCTCAAGGAGATCGACAATGGATATTACTGAATGCTCGCTGAGCCAGCGCGGGGGCTTATGATGCAAGAGCCGCTTGATGAAAGTAGACTTTCCGGAGCCCTTTCCGCCGAACAGGACAAGGACCTCCCCTTTCCGGCCCTTCCTTATGTTTTTGGTGAGTCTGCCGCCGAGACGACCCCCCTTCCCTGTGTCATCAAGTTGCTGGACGCCATATGACTGGAAGTAGGGAGAGAGCGAGTCATGTATCAGCGCTCTCATACCCTGGGACGTATTCGTATATTCCCTTTGCGAAACATAGCAGCGGTCCATGAACTCGGTATCATCATCCCTAATGACACCAAAGTAGTGATTTACGACCGGTCTCAGGGTATTCGCGAGCCTATTAGCCGTTATGCTGTGTGAGTATGACGCGATTTTCTCTTTTGGGTAGTAGATCGTTCTGTCTTTAGGTGGCGTACTTGACAAGAGGCTTGGCAGCGACGAGCGCTCTACAATTGCTGTATACGATAAGTTGTTGGTAGCCTTGGTGTACTCGCGCTCGAAAAACCTCAGACTGCGCACAACAAATGCCTGGAGGCTCTCCCATCTTTTGCCCCTCTCAAACGTTTTGAAGAATACCCATTCATGCCCGTTCGTTATAGCAGCGTATTCGCATCCTGTGTCGAAGCAATAGGTCCTTACTTGCGAGAGGGCGGCCTTTATATTAGCATCGGAAATGAGTTTTGCGATTGAGATATAAGCCGACGTTTCATCTTGCGAATGGGAAAGTGGAAGCTCAAAGAATATACCTTCCTTCTTGGCTTCGATGAATATTAGATTGCCGCCATCGGCCTTCTTTAAAATGTAATCCGCAAAGCCAGGATGAATGTATTCTTCTACGGCAACCCGGTTGCGTGGCCAAGAAAGAAAGTCGTGGAGGATGAAGTCAATAATGTGGTGCCGGGTTTCGGCCTCGTTCTTGTTACGTAATGAAGCCTGAGAGCCTAGAGCCTTTAGTGCATCAAGAACGTCGCCGTCTAGTTTCGTTTCGCGAGTGGTCACGTTGCTTTGCTCCTAGCAGACAAGCTTCGGAGCCAGGACGTGCTGAGTCAAGCTGACAGCGGCATCCCGATGACACCCGGCTTGCCCTGACCTTCATTGTGACGGGAGAGGAAGCCGATCTGCTGCTGCTGCAAGTTCAGGAGCGTTCGGGTCCCCAGGACATCCGAGCCGATCCCGGCCAGATTGATCAGTGCGTGTACCGGCTGGAGAAGGTTGAGGAGATCAAACAGGCGGTGCAGGAGCAAATCATTGCGCACCTTCGGAACCGACATGCGCGAGGCACTCTGGCTGCCTAAGGCCCCATGGACGCGTCGTGAAATCAACTACAAAGATTGTGCATCTCACACAGATCGCTGAGACGAAAAAGGGCAGCTTCGGCTGCCCTTTTGTGCTTGTGGTCTGTCCTGGTCCGCACTATTTTGTGCAGTGCAACATCGCGATGGCGTCGCGGTGTTGCTGCCCTTCTTGGGCGTTTCCTCCCTAAACTCGGGCCGCTCTTCGGAGCGGCCTTTTTTCTGCTCCTACTAGAGCACCGCTTGGTGGGCAAGTCTGAATCACTTCTCTGAAGATCAGCACAGTTGGCGCTGTCGGCGTGCTGCTCCATAGACGTGAGCCGCGTCTGCGTGTTGAACTGCCTATATCGGAGTTCCGCAAGCCTTGATGACCCCAGAAGCCTTCATCTCAAAGTGGAAAGCCGCCGACCTCAAAGAGCGTTCAGCGGCTCAAGAGCATTTCATCGACCTTTGCCACCTCCTCGGAGAGCCGACACCGGCTGAGGCCGATCCCAAAGGCGAGAGCTATTGCTTCGAGCGCGGCGCAACCAAGACCACAGGTGGCAAGGGCTGGGCCGACGTTTGGAAGCGGGGGCACTTCGGCTGGGAGTACAAAGGACGGGGCGGGGACCTCAGCAAGGCTTTCACTCAGCTCCAGCAATATGCCATCGCCCTTGAGAACCCGCCGCTCCTAGTCGTGTGCAACCTCGACCGCTTCCGCTTCCATACGAACTGGACCAATACCATCAGCGTCGTTCACGAGATTGCGATTGAGGAGCTGCGAGACCCAGCCGCTCGCCAGAAGCTGAAGGCGGTCCTTTCCGATCCCGAGAAACTAAGGCCAGGGCAGACCCGCCAGGCTCTAACCGAGAAAGCCGCTTCCGACTTTTCCCGGCTCGCTCAGCGCCTGCGGGAGCGGGGGCACGATCCTGAGACCGTCGCCCACTTCATCAACCGGCTCGTCTTCTGCATGTTCGCAGAGGACATCAGTTTGCTGCCGAACCGGATGTTTGCGCGCATGATCGACCATGCCAGGACTCATCCGGAGCATTTCGAGGGCATGGCACGCTCGCTCTTTGGGGCCATGCGTGGGGGCGGCATGGTTGGATTTGAGCCAGTGGAATGGTTCAACGGCGGCCTCTTCGACGACGACACGGCCTTACCGCTCGACAAAGAGGACATTGCGCTAACAGCCGCCGCAGCGGCCCTTGATTGGGCTGAGGTTGATCCCTCGATCTTCGGGACCTTGTTTGAGCGAGGGCTTGATCCTGACAAGCGGTCCCAACTTGGCGCGCACTACACCGACCGTGACAAGATCATGCTTATCATTGAACCCGTGATCGAGCGGCCATTGCTGGCAGAGTGGGAGGGCGTGAAGCAAGCCGTTGCAGAGGCATTAGAGCGAGCCAAGGGAGCAAAATCAGCCGCTGCCAGGACAAGGGCGCACGACGGGGCGGTGAGCCACTACAGAGCCTTTCTAGACCGTCTGAGGGCCTTCACCGTGCTCGATCCCGCGTGCGGGTCCGGTAACTTCCTCTACCTTGCCCTCCGGTCCCTGAAGGACCTTGAAAACCGAGTCATGATCGAAGCTGAAGCCTTGGGGCTTCAACGAGAGTTTCCGGCGATAGGGCCGGGGTCTGTCAAAGGCATTGAAATCAATGCCTATGCCGCCGAGTTGGCGCGGGTGACGGTCTGGATCGGTGAAATTCAGTGGATGATCCGCAACGGCTTCGGAGCCTCACGCAACCCGATTCTGAAGCCGCTCGACACAATTGAGTGTCGTGATGCGCTCCTCAATCCGGATGGGAGCGAGGCGGCTTGGCCTGACGCTGACGTTTTTATCGGCAACCCGCCCTTTTTAGGTGATCGGGAACATCGGATGCGTCTCGGAAATGCCTACACTGAGCGCCTGCGTTCCGCCTATGGGAGCCGAGTGGGTGGCCGCGCTGATCTAGTTGTCTATTGGCTCCAGAAAGCGACGGAGAAGCTCCTGGACAACAAGGCGCAGCGTTTCGGCTTCGTTGCAACTAAATCGGTCGCGAAGGGCGCGAGCCGAGCACCACTGGAGCTACTCGCAACCAAGGGCAAACAACTCATCTATGACGCCTGGACCAACGAGCAGTGGGTTGTCGATGGGGCTGCCGTTCGTGTCAGCCTGTTGTGCGCGACTGCTCCACAAAATGAGCAGAGAGGCATTTCAGAACTTCGCCTCAATGGAATGGTGGTGGCCAACATTAATCCTGACCTGACCACGGGCATAGATGTGACCAGAGCAGTCGAGCTTCAGGAAAATCAGGATGTTGCTTTTCAAGGAGTTAAGCTAACAGGTCCTTTTGACCTTTCTGGCGGGGCAGCACGGACGCTTCTTACTATGCCCTTGAACCCTAATGGGCTGCCAAATTCTGACGTGATCGCGCGGCTTTACGACATTGATGATGTGGTTGGTCGAGACAGCGATAGGTGGACAGTGGATTTCGGGTGCCGTGCTCCTGAAGCGGCTGCTATGCTCTACGAGGCTCCCTTCAAGCACATCGAGAGTGGGGTCGTCCCGTACCGGAATGACCCTGAGCAGTGCCGCAACCAGGATCAAAGATTGCGGCAACGGTATTGGGAGTTTGAGAGGCCCCGCCCCGAGATGCGCCGAGCATTGGCTGGGTTGCAGCGGTTCATCGTAACGCCTGAAAGTTCAGAGCATCGCATATTCATCTTCGTACCGATCACAGTTCTCATCCAGGGCAGTCTCTTTTGTATCGCACGAGATGACTACACCACCTTTGGAGTGTTAAGTTCAGGCATCCACGAAGTTTGGGCGACAGCGCAGGGCAACCGGCTAGGGGCGGGAAATCAGCGCCGTTATAACATTGGCGTTGCATTTAAAGCCTTTCCTTTCCCGGAAGGGCTCACCCCTAACCTCCCTGCATTGTCCTATGCCGATGACCCTCGCGCCATCCGCATTGCAGCCGCCGCCAAGCGCCTTGATGAGCTTCGTCGCAATTGGCTGAACCCGTCCAACCTTGTGAGGGTCGAGCCTGATGTGGTGCCGGGCTTCCCAGACCGCATCTTGCCCGTGGATGACAAGGCCGCCACGGTCCTCAGGACCCGCACCCTAACCAACCTCTACAATCAACGTCCGACTTGGCTCGACAACGCGCACCGTGAGTTAGATGCCACTGTTGCAGCCGCCTACGGTTGGCCTGAAGACATTTCGACCGAGGATGCACTTGCTCGGCTTCTCGAACTGAACACTGCTCGTTCGACTCCATTGGACGCACGTGCCGCCGCCGAGTAGATCGTGCCTTATTGGAGGAGACAGAAATTTCATAGGCTTTGGGGTTGGCTGGGACTGATTATGGCTCAACCCACAGGACCTCCACGAGTATGCGGCACTAGCCTCTCAAGATAGGAGACGACCTGACCTGCAGTTCGGGAAAGATGGTCAAAAGTCAGCACCTCAATGCGGTGAAGGTGCCCATTGAAGCGCCGGAGTGCCTGGCGTTGGGCTTCGTCACCATCACGACCAATGATGATTTTGGCCCGGACCTTGTTCGGGTCTTCATTATCCCGGAACCTGATTTCATACCGCCCAGCGTCTACCTCTTCGAGGTATTTCTGCACTTGGCCAATCACCATGGAGAGAGCCGCTCCAGCATAGTGGCTCTGGTGGCTATCGTCGAACCGGAAGAGAGCCCGCCCTTCCATAGGTGTTTTGATCTCTACAAGTTCAATGTAGCCATCACTGGTGCGTCGAAGCACGAAATCCTGCTGCGAACCGCGCACGAGATTGCGGTTCGAGAGGAGCTCGCTGTACTCACTACCGAACATCCAGGGGTGTTCGGCAAGGAGCCGCTGAAAATCCTGTTCGCGGTTGGAGGTCTCGATCAGTTGATTAAGACCAGCATGGGCCTGCCGATAGCGGGCCAAGTTGAGGGTCGCCGCAGCTTCCGCGAAGAGCTCAGGATTGCGAGCCGCTTGCTCCATTAGGTTCTCAAGCAACTCTGGGGTCTGTGCTGCTTGGTTCAACATCTCGACGAGAAGATTGGCTTTGCCCTCTTGTGAGAGCGCATTAATCGCGCGTTGGAGGCCAGGCGTATTCGCGTCGCTCGGCGTTGGCAGAACCACGAAGCTGCCGCCGATATTGGGTATGCTGCCCTCACACGCAGCAAGGATGAAGCGCACTGCGGCGCGGATTTCCTCTTCAGTTTCCAGGGTAAAAGACTTTGCACTCTCGGGCTGCCATGTACCCTGCACTTTGTGCCTTGTACGGAAGCCGATCCGGTGGCCCTTAAATTCCCCTGTGTTACGGCTGTGAATGGCAAAGTGAACAATCTCGCGCCGGGAACGAGGGAGTTCGATCAGGGTCAGGCTGTCAACTTGCCGAATGTCAGGTGTGCGCTCCTGGTCAGGGGTCGTCGAGCGGATCGAAAAAGGTTCATCTGGAGGAGACCGGGGCGGCATGACTTTGATCTACCATTCACTTTCAGATGGAGTTGAGGACGCTTCCTCTTTGCCCTTCTTGAGTGGCGATTCAGCGAGATTAGCAATCGCCTACATGAGGGTGTCGAAGGTGGGACCCGGCGAGACAACGAAAGGCGGGTCGTCAGCGGCCACTTTGCCGTGATCGGCGGTCTTCTTCCGCAGCCATTCGCCAACTTCACTTGCTTTCATCTGCATCCATCAAACCGCTTTCATGAGGTGAAGAGTATGGGTCACTTCGGGTGCTGCTAACAGCAGGTGTTGCTGGAGCTGAGGGTTGATCGGAGGGGATGAGCCGCAGCTCTGGCGAAGTACGGCTTAGCCATTAGCTTAGCCATTTGGTGAAAAGACTGGACAAGAGCTTATTTTCCTAATAAACTGATAACGCTTCAGGGGTAATGCGCCCTTTCCCACAAGCTTGGCCTTTAGGCTTGGCTGTAGCAGGTGCCTGCAAGCCCTGAAGCTCGTTCTACGTACCCTCATGATCATTGGCGGGGCTGAGCCCTGCCGCCTCAAGGGAGCCCTTCTGGGCTCCTTTTGCATTTTAGGAGACCCTTATGGCTTACCAGATCCGCGAGGCCGACACCGTACTCAGTCCCTCACCACCGCTCGGACCAGATACCCTCCAAGGCGAGCGCGACCGCCTCGAAGCCATCCGGCGGCGACTAGAGGCAGCAGCCGAGGCTCTGGCCAGGGTGCGCGACCAGCTTCAAGCCCGAGCACCGGGATATCGGGGCTGGGATGAGGATCGCGAGCACAGCGGCGCTGCAGCAGGCCATTTCAATCCAAAGGGGGGCAGGCCATGACCCCCACTCCCACCCCTCGCACGAAGGCGGCCCGACCCCACCAAGGGGGGATGGCCTATGCGAGGAGCTTGATGCTCCAAGCCTGCCGGGCTTCCCCTGATCCCACCTACCTCAAGCGGATGCGAACGGAACTAACCAAGCAGGGGATCCGGACTGCCGTGGCCGAGCACAACACCCCTGCCCTCTTCGATTGGCTGACAGACGTCATCAGCTACCAGGGCATCTCCGATACTGCCGCTTGGACCTACATGGAGACGCACGGACGGGTGCGGTGGGCTGACCTGGATGCTGCTTTTCAGCGCCGTCCCTCCTGTCCGAAGCTGGCGGGCTTCAATGCGTTCTCAGGTTGCCAGTACCGCAAGGCCAGCCGGACCTGTGGGCAGCCAGAACACCTCCGGGCCTGCCCCTTACCCAATCATCCCCTCCGCAAGGGCGCGCTGAACCGAGCGGCCTACGCCCTCTACCTCTTCCTCCGTGACGAGTGCGAGGGAGACCTGGTGGCTTGGATCGACGGGCGACTGGCTGAAGCGGATACTCCGGGGCAACCGGACCGAGCCCATCGCCTGCGCCAGGCTCTCCTGGAGCCGCTGGGGGCAATCCATGGGGTGGGGCCAAAGGTCCTGTCGATGGCCCTCTCCGGCCTCCTGCTGGGGACGGACGGGAAACGGGAGCGGTGGCTGGCCACCGGGGCCAGCCTGATCGTCGTCGATACCCTGGTCCACGCCTGGATGGTCCGGACGGGGATCCTGCGGCGGCTGGGGGCGGAACACCCGTATGGACCAGGCTGCTACCGACCTGGGGGCTGCGCGGAAATCATCGAGAGGGTGGCGAGGAGGATCGACGCCCGCCGCTTCAACCCGTCGTTCCCGCCTGTTTTCCCAAGGTACATCCAGAAGGCAATCTGGTTACTGTGTGCCCAGAACGGGCTCGGGATCTGCAACGGGCTGATGATCGACGACCTGACGCGATGCTCTAACGAGGAATGCTCTCTGTTCCGGAGGTGTGATCGCGTGCAGCTAATGGACTGACGCTTTGGGGCGATCCCCGCTGCGGGGCACAGCGTCCATGATCCTGAGTTGAAAGCAGGATCGAGATTACGTCTACGTTAGAGGATCACCTTGAACGTAGGTGATCCTCTACTACTTAGTATTTTTCAACTTGACGGAGAGAGGGTGGATCATTCTGGAATGATGGTTCCGTGTAATTTAACTCGCCCATGACCGCCACCCGGACAGTTGAAAAACTCCCTGTCTTTCCCGTGGAAGTAAATAGAAGCAGTGACTTTCTTATCGTTTTTATTTAAAGACGGTCGGATATCCTTCGCATTAGATACATCTTGCGCCTCAACGTAGGCGTTAAGTATCTTATAACCTGGGGGCGGCTCATAAGAAGCAGAAGAAGTGTTGCCCTGCTCACATCCAAAGTTCACCATTGTGCCCAGAGCAGCAAACTTCTCCTCCTTTTTAGACTCCTTAATCAGATCTATAAGCTTGTCGATATGTGGGCTCATGCATTTACGAGTATCATCGTCCACGAGTCTACGGATTTCTTCGTTCAGATAGCCCACCCCTCCGGCGGTATTTCTTACATCAACTTCGACTTTTCCCTGCCCTCCAGGAGACAACCTAAGTAGGCTTACATTGCCATTTAGGTCAGCTTTCAGCGAAAACCCCTTACCTGATAGACAAAATCGCTCAACAACGTTGGTGATTTGGTCAAGCTGCTGCTGCGTCGCAGCCATTGAGGTCTGAATTGAAACTCCGAACAAGGTGAGCGCCAGCACTATGTGCTTCATCATACCCCTCCTACGCAGTAGAGCACTAAAGGCACTCCCCTGCACGACTGGACTGACCAACTATAATGACTCTCAGGGTGCGAGGTGTCGAGAACAGACATGAGCGCACCTCCATCGCCTAGAATCGGACCGTGCCTGGACCTGCTCGTTGGCCGCTAAGGTGGTAAAATACCCTGTTACTGCCATGCAGGCACCTCCGACGACGCGGCACCGAAAAACGGAAAAATGGCCCCAATTGAGGGGCGTCGAAGCCCCGCGGGGACAACAGCGGCAATCTCTGGCACCCGGACCTATGCTGGCCCGGACCGGCTCGGCCCTTCAGCCTCGGGGTCTATCCAGCTAAGATACCAGTTGCCGTCTCGCTGCACCGTGCCGTCGTTATCATGATGATCGATACCCAAATCTTGTCCTATGCATTCAAGGGTGCGGGCCCGCCCATTACCGGCGCGCGCATTGCAACCGTCGTGGCGAATGAGTTCCTAGAGGTGTACGACGCGGGATCGACCACCAATTTTCGCTACTACATCAGGTACCTGTCCACGTCCCGCGGATCAGCAGTCTCGGAAGCTCCCTCCACGCGGAAGCCCAAGGCGAATGAGCGGCTGCTATTCGACTTCGGCACAGACTATCCGGCGCTCGTCGAACACGGGCCGCGGGCCACTGCGGCCATCATTAACGACCGCAACGAACCCGCTTACGCCGCCATCGTGTCATCGCTGGAAAAAGAGACGCAGAAGAAGCTGAAGCGTAGGTTCACCTTCCTGTGTGCAGAGGTGTCGGAGTGCGTCGCGTTGTCAAAGGAGACTGCGGAGCTAGGAGCTCAACTCCTGGATCTCTACACGCAGCAAGAAACGCTTAAGAGAAGCTTCCGCAACTCCGTCAATGACATGATGATTCTCGCGACAGCGTTGAGCTGTCGGGAGGTCTTCCACACTCAGGACGGCCCACTTGCCCGGTTCGTTGCACGGCTGAAAGGTGCGTCCGTGACACCGACCGGGCCGAGGACTATCGCGGTGGACTTCTCACGAGCAGCGCCCATGTCCCGAGGAGTGCTGCGCGAGAGCAAGGGATACATTCATCGCGGGTGGCGCATCGCCCATCTTATGAAGGGCGTGCCGCCGCCCTAAGGTTCCCCTCCGTCTTCGCCCGCTACATCCAGAAGGCAATCTGGCACCACTGCGCGCAGAATGGGTTGGGGATCTGCAACGGCAACCAGATCAATGACCGAACCCGGAGCACCAACGCCGAGTGCCCCTTATTCCGGAGCTGTGATCGAGTGCCGCTGAGGTGGGGCCGGAGCCAAGGCAACGCGGCTTGAGAGAGGGGCGTGGATCCATTCGCGCCTCACCTGCTGCTTGCTGGCCGGGGCCGCTCCAGTAGGCTGTGTACCGTCGAAGCGGGGCTGACCGTTCCGGAACCTGGATCCGAGCAACGCCTGGTGTCCACAGTCCAAGCCTCACGTCGGCTGGCTGGCTTAGCTTGAAAGCATATCCAGCCGCCCGTGATCGGAAGCCCTTGTGGGGAGGAACACGGAATGGGAAAGCGCCTTGTGGTCTGCTTTGACGGCACCTGGAATGCTGCCGACAACGGCGGCGAAGAAACCAACGTAGTGAAGCTGAGCCGGGCCATTCCAGGTGAAGGCAAGGATCACGTTCTCCAAATCGTGCTTTATCTCCGAGGCGTCGGCACGGGTGGGCTCACCGACCGGGTGATCGGGGGAGCGTTCGGGGAGGGGGTCGAAAGCAATCTCCGCTCCGGTTACATGTTCATCGCCCAGAACTATGCGCCCGGCGATGAGATCTTCCTGTTCGGCTTTTCACGTGGTGCGTTCACAGCCCGGTCGCTGTCGGGCTTCATCGGGGCCTCTGGCCTGCTGAAACGCGGTTGCCTCGATGATCTTGAACTGGCCTGGGATTACTACCGGACCCCGCCCGCGCAGCGCACCGGCCACGCCTACGAGGGAGAGAAGGAGAGCAACTGCAACCGCGACGTGACCATCCGGTGTGTTGGGGTCTGGGACACAGTCGGTGCACTCGGCATTCCCGGGGATATCTTCCGCAGCCTCACTCGCAATCGCTTCGCCTTCCACGATACTCAGCCGAGCCGCATCGTTGAGAATGCCTTTCATGCGGTAGCGGTTGACGAGAAGCGGGACGAATTTGTCCCGACCCTCTGGACCCGCCCAGCCGATGCCAAGCCCGATGATGCGCTAAATCGGATCGAGCAGGCGTGGTTTCCGGGCGTGCACTCGGATGTGGGCGGCGGCTACCCTGGCCCCAATCCGCTATCTGACATGCCGCTCTTGTGGATGGCAGATCGAGCTTCTCAGTGCGGCCTCAGCCTCGACTTCGATATGCTACCGAGCCGGAACAGCCTGAACCCGCTTGCTCTGCTGCACGAGTCTCGCAAGGTACTGTCGTACTCCGCTCTTGATCTCGCTCGCCCAACACTCCGGATGATCCTTGGCTCGGAGTTCAAGCCAGCCTTCAACGAAAAGGTCTATCGGCCTCAGGATGAGCAGGGACACCCATTGATCCCCATCGGAGAACGCCTGCATCGCAGTGCCCTTGATCGCTTCTTGCGCAATGCGCCAGGGCCTAATGGCGACGCGGAGTACAAGCCGAAAAACCTCGCTCCGGCTGTTGAGAAGGCACGCCAGAACCCGAACCTGACCGTCACTTAAGGCGCTTCGTTGGTCCTCCGGTCAATGGGACCACGCGTGACGGCGGTGCAGGCACCTCCGACCAATGAGGCGCTGAAAAAACGGGAAAATGGCCTCAATTGAGGGGCGTCAAAGGCCAGCGAGGACACTGCAAAAGCCCCGAAATTAGGGTCTGATACTGCGGCTTCGCGTGGCACTCGGCCCCCAGGACGTTGTTTGGGCGCGGTTAGCCCCAGCGGTAGGGTCGTCATGGCTCACCGACGCCCCCAGTTGGGGCAGCATCGGACCTCCTCAGCGCCTCATTCAATCTGCTCCATGCCCGAGGGTGACTAGACGCCATCCCTTCAGGTCCTCAGGATGCTCCGGAGGCTGAAGCACTGGGGCACGATGGCAGCGAAGGACCGAGTGGAGAGACGGCTGGCAGCGATCTTGGCTGCTGATGTGGCTGGTTACTCGCGTCTGATGAGCCAGGATGAGGTCGGCACACTCCGCACCCTCACAGCGCATCGCGAGGTGATGGACCGACTCATTGCGGAGCATGGTGGGAGGATCGCCAACACCGCTGGGGACAGTGTTCTGGCCGAGTTTCCGAGTGCTGTGGATGCCGTCCAGTGTGCCGTCGAGATCCAGAAGACCCTGGCTGACCTGAACACGGGGGCAGAGCCTGACCGAGCCTTGTGCTTCCGGATCGGGGTGCATGTCGGCGATGTCATGATTAGGGGGACTGACCTCCTTGGTGACGGCGTCAACATCGCAGCCCGCCTGGAGAGCCTCGCCGAGCCAGGAGGGGTGTGTATCTCAGGGGATGTTTATCGGCACGTCAGAAAGGCGCTCTCATTCACTTTCACGGATCTGGGGCCGCAGCAGGTCAAGAACATCGACGAGCCGGTTCAGGCGTTCTCGGTGGTTGTTCAAGCCCCACTGACCTCCCTAGCAGTCCAGTCGAAGCCTCCCACCCGGCGTCAACCGCTTCCACTGCCGGACAAGCCCTCGATAGCGGTCTTGCCCTTCACCAACCTGAGCGGCGATCCCGAGCAGGAGTATTTCGCTGACGGAATGACTGATGAGATCACCACCGGCCTGTCACGTCTTCGCTGGTTGCTGGTGATCGCCCGGAACTCGACCTTTGCCTACAAAGGACGATCCGTTGACGTGCGTCAGGTCGGGCGTGAACTCGGGGTCCGCTACGTTCTTGAGGGCAGCGTGAGAGCGGTCCGCAACCGCGTTCGGGTCTCAGCGCAGCTCATCGAGGCAGAAACAGGTAGCCACATCTGGGCCGAGAGGTACGACAGGCAGATGGACGACCTGTTTGCGCTTCAGGACGAGATCACAGAGAAGGTCGTCGGGGCAATCGAGCCGCACCTCTATGCAGAGGAGGGGTTGCGTGTCTCACGGCAAGCTCCTGCCAGCATTGACACCTGGGGCCTCGTTGTTCGTGCCATCGGGTTAGTCAGCCGAGTTGGACGCAAGGACAATGAGGAAGCTCGCGCGCTCCTGGATCGTGCGGTGGAGGTGGAGCCGACCTATGCAAGGGCTCACGCAATCCTGGGCTGGGCACTATGGTGGGCCGCCTGGAATTACTGGTTAGATGATGAGGATGCGGGGATCACGGAGGCTCGCAGACGTGCCGAGACGGCCCTGTCCCTGGACCCAAACGAGCCTTGGGCACGGATGGTATTTGGCCTCTGCTTGAGTGCTGAACGAAACCGAGATCAAGCTGTCCGGGAGCTTGAGGCGGCTCTTCGCGTTAACCCCAGCTTTGCGCTGGGCTACTCGGTATTCGGCTGGGTTCTCGTGTGTGCTGGGCGCTTCGATGCTGCTGTTGAGGAGACGGGCAAAGCCCTCCAGCTTAGTCCCAACGACAGCTTCCGCAGCTTCTACGAGCTGAACCACGGATTGGCTCTCCTGCCAAGCCGCCGCTTCGCCGAAGCTTTGCCGTACTTGCAGAAGGCGTTGGTGGCTTTCCCCGACGTGCCGCAGCAATACACTGTACTCATCAGTTGCTATGGGCACCTCGGGCAGTTGGATGAAGTCCCTCGGCTGCTGGAGCGCCGGAACAGGTTCAGCCCGCAGTTGACGGTGAGCTTGAACCGTCACCAACTGCGCGACTATCCGTTCGGTTCTGTTGTTGCCGAGGGGTTGAGCAAAGCAGGTGTGCCGGAATGACTTCCATCCTCGTACTGCTCGTTCTTGGCTGGATCGGTGCCCTGGCGCTGCTCTTTCTATGGACCTTCAGCCAGCTACTGCGACCGGATAGAGTGCACTCCGCCGTGGACCCGATCACGGGCGCACGAGACCGCCGAGCCGTCTACCGTCCGAGTGGCCCGCTCATTCAGCCTCACCCCAATGTCCTGGTGCCCATTCCAGACCACCTCACAACCCAGGAGGAGATGGTTGCCTGGATGACGAAGGAGATGCCGGAAGCCGTTAAGTGCCGATCTCGCGGAGCTGCTTAGCACCTCAGGTGTTTGAGGGTCCGGCAACCCGAGAAATGCTGAATGATCGAGAGCGGCGGGGCACAGTGCGAAATGCGACAGCCACCACGGCGGTGCGGCTCGCGTTCAGGGCAGCGATTAGGAGGAGGTCCCTCCCACCATCGCCCCCTAACGTGGTGGCGAACTGATCTAGGCCGTCTAGCGTGAGCCGTACGTAATCCTGCCGCGTGACAGTTAGCTTCTGGTACGAGTCCGAGCTCTAGTTCAAGCAGCCAAGTTGCTGTTCCTGGGCCGTGATCTCCGCTACTTCCCGACGCTGCCGAGCGGTTAGGGGGACACGAGATACATCGTCATACTTGCATCCGGCATTGCCGAAAGCCTGAATGGCCGAAGGGGTTTTGAAACACAAACCCGCAGCCTTGAAGATGACGTTTCGGTTAGTCCACAGCGCCTTGCACATCACATCAGGTGTGTCGATTTGCTCTCCCTGAGGCCGCAGGTAGCGGGAGTGTGCCCAACCCGAAACACTCTGCCATTCCACCCACACCCACTGCCCGTTACGCTGTCCATACCACATTACATCCTTCCCGTTAGGAGGAATCACCCCGGTGATGCGGCTGTTGGCGGTAGGATGTTCCCGCAGATTGAGAACGTCGTTGTAGCTAACACCCACCACGTCGAAGACGTTCTCGGGGTCTTTCTCCGCTTCTGCGATCCGAACCTGCGCGACTGTGACTACCCTGGCTTTAATCCGCTGAGCATACTCACGAGTGTAAATAGGGTAGTAGTCTGACCCTCCTCCGCTTCCCGTGTTGGCAGTGACTACACAATGCTCGCTAAGAACGAAGGACTTGGCCGGGTAGCAGCTTCCTCGGTAGATGCAAAAAGAAGGCCCGTAGTCCTCCTCTGTTGAGGTGTAATACAGTACATCCTCCAGATCTTGACCAGTGTTGATGTTCTGATCGGGAACCCTCTCCGTAGCAGTGATCGTGCAGGTTTCCCGTGCTAGGGCGGGGAGCGAAGCAATGAGCGACGCGACGACAAGGACTAGCTTCCCCATGGTACTCTCCAATTTTGTGGAGCCCGCAAGCCCCAACTTCTTTCGTCGTTTTCTATGGAGTGTATCATTTCGGAATTTCCCCGAGTATCTCGAACTTCGCTCTATCCGGATCGTCCGGTATATCGACCGCTCCAGCAGGTTGACAGATTCATCTCCGGGAGCTGCCACTGCAACCCTACTATCTGCTCACCGGCTAGGGCTGATGGACCTCTTCCGAAGGGCCGCTCCCACGATCCGCTGCAGGCGAGCCCGCGGCTTTTCTGGTCCGTCGCACCAGTTCCCATCGACCGTCCGGGGTGGCCTATAGGCTGGCTACGCCACCTTCACTTCTGCAGCATCTGAGCGAGATCTCTCTCATTTAGATGAAGTGCCTGTTGAACCGCTGCTAGGTTCTCACATCCGAAGCGGCACTCTGCGGAGAACCTCCATAAATAGGTTGGTTTGCCATCAATTTTGCAGCCCGAGGTCCAATCGAACTCAATCACGAAGGCTACCATCGTGCGGCTGAGACCAGGATGCACGACGACAGATGCATCCCCTGAGTAAGAGGCCCATCCCCCCTCGCTATGCTGGATTATCTGAGGGACTGGTCTGCTACCGTGCATCACACCAAAGACATCGCGTATTTGCAGATACGGCATCCTCGCCGTCACAGACGACGTGTTTGTCAGGTAAAGTTCGAGGCGCCCTTTCAAAATGCGCCCTCCTCCGTCATGAGCAGCCGGAGAGAGCCGTATGCCGAGCGTCAGGGTGGGGGTAGTAAAGCGCCGGAACGCATCCTCGATATCGTAGTGCTCCATTGCGAAGGAGCTATCCCCCGCACGCTTGTAGTATTGCTTATCACCCTTGGCCTCAGATCGGTGAGGTCGGCGCTCAGAACGCTCGACTTGAACGAGCAGGTATCCTGAACCGGCGACTTGAGCAGATGGGATTTGCTCGACCGTGATGCCATCGTGCCGAGGGATGAGCAGGTCGCCAGAAAAGCGAATGGCCTCTGAGCGGAACTGCTCGACGTCTCTGATGGGCACGCCAGGGGGCTGGGCACAATCCACACCATCAGGCCCTTTACGAGCATCAACGCCCCAGATGAGCAGACCACCACCAGAGTTTGCGAAGGCAGACAGCGCCTTCCCGTAAACTCGCTTGTCGTCGTCATCGAAGCGTCCGCGTGTAGGGTCGCGCTTCAACTTGAAGTCAAGCTGCACCGTCTCTGGCGTCCGCTCGTCAATCAGCCGATTGATACCGGCCTCACCCTCGGCAACTAGCTGATCGAAAAGCGCGCGCAAATGATTACCCCTTACCTAAAGGCACCTTAGCCTATCTCTGATCGGAACCGCCTCTCCACAAGGTTTGGCATCGGAAGCAGGTGGGCGGGAAATCTGGCCGAAGCCGCAGGGCCATCGAACGGCACCTTGACGTGCTCATCTGAGCCCTCAGTTGGCAGAACCAATTCGTCATGACTACGCTACGCTAGTAACTCTGGGCAGGTGGCGCTGAAAAACCAGGAAAAGGCCCTGGATCAGGGTCAACTTCGACATCAAGCAGGGCTTGAATTTAGCATGTGATGCGCGGCCTTCGCGAGGCACTCGGCCCCTAGGTGTCATTTGTGGGCGTGATTAGCCCCAGCAGTAGGGTCGTGATCGGGTTGCCGAAGCGCCGGGTTAGGGCCTCAACACACCTCCTCAGCGGCCTCAATAACTTGTCGCGCTGCTTGGCACGTCAAGCTGCTGGATGTTTGTTCGCCCGAGAAGTGCGGGATGGTTGAGCGCGACGGGGCACAGGGCGAAAAGCGACAGCCACGACGGCGGTGCGGCTCGCGTTTAGGGCAGCGGTCAAGAGGAGGTCCCTCTCACTGTCACTCTCCCGGAACCTCATCGCAAACTGGTCCAGTCCCTCCAGGGTGAGCAGGGCGTAATCCTGTGGGGTGACAAGCTGCATCAAGCACCAGCCGCCATCGAAGCCCTCTCCTGCGAGGCGGGATAGTTCCTGGTGCAGGCTTGTGGCGAGGGTCTCGTCGCCAACACCATCCAACACGACGGCTCGGCCTCGGGTCGGTTGGCCTTTCCTGACCCCTCCGATAGCGCGGAGATCAGTCCAGCCAACACAGACCAGCTTTTCGCCAACCAGAAGGGCTGCCAGAGCTTCGGCCACTACGTTGAGGTTTTCCGCTCGTGCGTCGATCCAAATGTCGGCCCAGGGCAACGTACCTTCTTGGGAGAGCGGTTGGTCGAAGGCTTGATCGCTGACAATGGCACGGCTTGAAGGGTTGAACGCCTGCAGACGTTCGGGCACCTCCTCCCCGCCCTTAACCCACGGGGCCTCATGCAGGATCACCACCTCGGCATCCGGCCACTCATCCAGAACGGCCTGGGGTGCTGCAAACGGGGGCAGCGTCCCACCTATCGTCTGAACGACAACGCGGGGAACGGGTGTCCGAAGGTGAACAAACTCGCCGGGCGCAAACACCACCTCCCGGCTCCTGCTCGCTAACCTGGTCCAGTGGCAGAGACCGACAGTCGGCTCGACTGTTTCGCGCTCGATCACATGGCTTGAGCCTGTCAGGACAGCTTGCATCATGTTCATCTGAAACCTCAGCGAGGAAGGTTCACGCAGCTGACACCCAAGCGTCATTGCCAGCGATGCTTTGCAACCTCCCCGGCGACTTCTGGGTGGATGCGCACGACCCCGCCTTCGTCAATGAACACGCGCCCGTACGCATTGCCCCTGGAGGTCATCATGCTCGTGATAGCACCGGATGGATTGGCCGATCCGGTAACACGCCCAGCCTCTCTGATCAGCGTGGTTCGGTCGATTCCGCCCGTCGCTCGGACCACAATACCCACGATGCGGTGAGCGTTGATGCTTGGCTTGCTGGCCCACTGTCGGATACGTCCGACCACAAAGGCGTGTTCTTTAGCTGTCATTGGCTCGACGCCCACGCTTGCGGCTGGCTGTTTCGTGCTTACAGACTGACTTGCTGCGTCCGGCCCACTGCCATTTGGTGATGGGAATTGCGAAGGAGAGACTCCTGCCCATGACTCGACCCTTCGCTTCTCCAGGGCGCGGCGCACCTCACCTGTGAATGGCTCCGGGCTTCGCCAGCTATCTGGGTAGTACGACGGTCTCGTCGGACACTCTGCCCCCTCTGGATGCCAGGAGTACAACTCGAAGGCGCGATACTGCAGTGCCGCCCGGATCTGCGAGTCGTGATCGGTGAAGCCAGCAAGAGCCCTCGGTAGGAGGACCAGGTTGGCGATGGCCGTGTGATATCGGGGGTCGTAGCAAGTACGTGGCCAGATGTGGCACGTCTCGAAGCCTTTCAGGTTTGCGCTGGGAATCCCAAGAGCCCGCTTGATGGCTTGGTTAGCGTACGAGTTGTCATCGAACGTCACCCCGTCTCGGCTTTGGCCCCGGATTTCTCCATGATTGCGTCGTCCACGCCGGATCGCTGGGAACCATGCTCCCGTCCCATTTTCTTTCAGCAGCCTTCGATGAACGTCCGGATCTACCCACAACGCGGTCTCCGCGACCAGCACAGCAAACCGGACGCCATGCCGTACTGCAGCGTCCCGCAATAATTCTTCCGCGTCGTACACCTCAGAAGCCCCCTTAGAAGTCCTGTCCCCCCAAATAGCCAAACGGATGCGCGCTGAAACGGCAGCCACCATCGGTGTGGCGAAGAGCACTTCCAGTCGCTCTAAACGTATCGCTCCTCGGTCACATTATCCGCCACACGTGGCACCGCAAAGAAGTTATAAGATGCCCCTCTAGAGCCAGCCAACTCTCCATCACTTTCACAGCTTATGGGAGGCTACTCGCACACACATTTGGGAACCGTGTGGAAGCAGTGACTCGGCGAGAAGACCTGTTTACGGATCGGCACGAGGTGATAGAAGCGCGGGGCGGTGTTCACCAGTGATTTTGGGTTCCCTGAGTAACTTTCTTCGTGCCACGATCACCGCTAGGCTTGCCATCCTCTATTAGGTAACACAGACGGCGTTTTCGCATGTCGGGTAAAACAGCCTCTACCGACCACAGAAAACTACGCGCGAACTTTGAAGAACTGAGAGCCGCTGGGTGGGCACCGCTCCTGCTCCACACGCATCCAGATTATCCGGAAGAGCCCGTGCTCATTCCTGCGGATGGGTTCGAGACCGACGAGGATTGGGGAAGTTGGTACGCCTACTGCGCTCGCCTGCTCCAGCGCGCGTACGAGGCGGAGCCCACAGCAGTTGAGGGAGAGGTTCTGCTGCAAAAAGCGTCCAACGAGGGGCGTCGGGGCCACAGGACGGCTTTGTATCGTCTAGATGTCGGGGTTTGCCAAATCTCCGACAAGCAACCGCATGATCAACACACTGAAGTCCTGGGCCGCATGGGCGTAGTCACCATTCTCATCGAGCAGCTGGAAGAGCGATTTCGCAAATCAAACCTGCCTCGACCTCTGACAGTAACAGACTTGGCTAGGCTGACGACGGAAAATGAGGACCTCGTTGAGACGCGCCAAAAATTCTTTTCAAGCCTCAACAAAGGGCATTTCGTTAACGAGCAGATGCTGAGATCTGTAGCTACAGCGTTAGGAGCGGACCATAAGGAATTGTGCTTCAGTTCCCGATCTCTGTATACGCCCGAAGCTCGACGGAAGAGAGCTGTCAGCGCCCGCGAGCGATCCCGGAAGACGCATGAAGCACTTCGGTCGTTCAAGCCCGAGCTAAAGCGCCTCACGGGGGTCGCTGAAATCGAGATACTGGAGAGGCTCCTCCAAGTTCCGCCACCGCGCAGCTGGATAGAGTACCAATTCCTGCCAACAGACCAAGCCAAGGTGGGGGCGGTCGAGACATTCGTAGACGTGATCCGGTCAACAGATCGGCTGGATCCTGCTGCCATTCAAAATCTCTGCAAGGCGCTGCGGACCCTGGAAGGAGCAGGCATATGGGTGTGGTTCGGCGAGTATGAGGCCGGGCTTGAATACATCGCCGATGTTGACGAATGGGGGCGGTTCGAGCCGCGTCTCGTCATTGCGCTTGGGGAGCGGGACGGAACTCGTCCACCTCTCCAAGTCAACGTGTCCGGCACCGCAGGAATAGAGTCGTACCTCAGCCCCAGCGACCCAGCACCCTGACGCAACGATAGTAAAGGTCGTTTCCGGCAAGAGGGAGTTGGTTTCTCACCGATGACGCTTGGTTTCTGTCCGGCAGCACGTCGTTTCCGTGCAACCCGGCAGCGGAGGGCCGATGCTCAAGGGGCTCGGGTGTGCCGGGGCAAGACCAGCACATCAGAGAGCTAACATCGCTGAGAAAGTACGTCCATGAAGGAGATGAAGTTCGAGCTGGAGTCATCAGGATCGCTGAAATTCACCATCACCTTGGACCCAGACGGTGTCGTTCAAGCACCTAATGTTCCAGCACCTGCTGTTGAAGCACCGAAGCCGGAAACGAAGCCGAACTTCGGGCGCAGTAAGCAATACTTCGACGACGACGACGACGACGATGATGATGATGATGATGATGATGACATCCCAAGTGTTTCTTCGATACTGTTTCCTGATCCAATAAAGACATAGGATCAGTCCAACAGAGCTTTAAACAAAACTAAAAACCAATAGATAATGTTGAAATTTGGGGCCGCGAGTGGGATAGCATTTGCGGCCCCTATCATCTTTTTTCCCGAAAGTTTCTGCGCTTTGCGTCTACCACTTCTGTGGACGAGCAGAGATGCAAGACCGCCAAAACACACCGTAGGCCCCACGTTTGGGGTTTAGAGGGCGGCATTTTCAAGTTGGTAATTTAACAACATAGCCAAGCAACATCGAAGCTGAAGCAAACACGCCGGAGAGCAACACGCCTCTCCAGTGGACAATCCCGTGTGATTAGCTCGTTGCAGCAATCCGGTAAATTATCAATATAAATTACACGAGAAATCAATGATAGAACATTTCAGTACATCAAAATGTCTCAGAGAAGGCGAGCCAGACCGCAACACCCTCCAGAAAACATTGGAACAGCGCGTCCGGTTACTCCGGAAATCTAAAATCCAACCTACCTTGTGCGAGGACTTAGCCGACAGCTTCGACAGCTGCAGCCGCCGACTCCCGTGCAACTTGGCGATCTGTCCCCACTGCGCCACCGGGGACCAGCGCACCAGGATCCAGCAGGTCCAGCGCCTCTGGGCCGACACCGAACTGACCAAAGTGACGATGGTGCCGACGAGCCTCCAGCGGGAGCCAGGCGAACTCGCCACTATCACCATTCCATCCGTCAAACGGCACCTAAGACGGATCTTCGAGCGAGCCGGGGTCGATCACCACCCGATCATTGGCTTCATCGACCTGTCCTTCAACATCCACAGCAACGGACTCTGGGATGATCATTGGCAGCCGCACCTCGAATTTCTGACCCCCACAAGCAATTGGATGGAGATGAAGAAGCCGCTCCGGAAGCAGCTCAAACGGTCTCCAGCAGTCAAAATCCCTCTGCTGGGGGTAAAGGTCGCTGATCTGGACCATCAAATCTCCTACGCCTTCAAACCGACTCCAGTTCGCAAAACTTCCTTCGAGGCCGTCAGCCCGAACGCGCGGCCACACAAGCAGTATCTGAAGGGTAAGCAGGAATTGGAGTTTTTGCTCTGGCTCGGGCTCCAATCAACCAGCTGTCGTTTGTTCATGCTCAACGCTCGCACGTACAGCGAGGCGATCAGGTTGCTGTGATGTCATCAAGGAAAACCGAGAAAAGGCCCGGTAGAGGGGTCTAGAACCCTGAAAGAGGTAGAGGAATGAGTAATCTGGACAGTGGAAACGGCAACACTGAAGTAGCCGTGCGACCCCACCCATCGGCACTCACACGGTCGCGCAAAAGCGGTGAGAATGGTGAGAATGGCGAGGCTCTGCCGACCGTTGCGTCTTCCGCTTCTCACGTTGCGGGGCATGACTCGACGGTCCCAAGCGATCCCTCAGCGGAATGGACGGTCATCCGCGTCAAGGACGAGTTGGACGGCAAGCTCTCCTTCGAGTTTCAGTTCCCGGTCGGGGACGGCACGAGAGGGGTGCTCGAACTCGGGAACGAGCTTTCGATAGCCGAAATGGTACGAAAGCTGCGCGGCCACACGGAAGTCCTGCCGCGGGCTCCGAAAACCGCAGCACCCGCAATCGTCGGGAAGCTCCTCGACGCTGCCTCCCCGACCTATGTCATCAAAGCATCGCAGCCAGGATGGAAGCGGGCTCCAGATCACCGAGCGGACGCAGGAGGGATTCCCTTTGATGCGTACGTCACGCCTGGTCAGATCATCGGCCCCGGCGCAACGCGCTACCGTTGGCCTTCAGTGCCTGATCGCCCCCATCTCGGACAATCTCTAGGGACGCGTGAGGGGTTTTCCTCGACAGCCTGCGCACTCGCCGAGAAGTCGAACTATCTGGCATTCACGACCATGGCCGGGTTGGCCTCGCTTCTCCTACCGTTCGTTGAGGCCCCTGAGGATCCGGTCTTTAACCTCGTGGGCGAGTCTAGCGCCGGGAAGACGAGCGCCCTCAAGGTGGGTGCATCTGTCATCGGGCATCCGAATGCGATCTCGCACTGGAACCAGTTCCCCCGTGCGCTGGAAGAAGGAGCCGCGGCCCGGAACCATACCCTGTGGGGGCTCAACGCGGCGGAAAAGGCGGCGGCCAAGCGGCGCGCCGAAATTCTCCAATTTGTTGTTCACGTCCTTTGTGAGCGGGAGTCTGCAGTCCGCTCGGAGGCGGTCCAAGAGCACCTCAGGAACCTCTTCTGGCAAGTCCTCGCTCTCAGCAGCAGTAACAAAACCGGCGCTGCAATGGCGGCGGAGTTGGGCATCACCTGGGAGCTGCAAGACTCCGTGCGGTTTATCGACATCCCGGTGCCCCCGCCTAAGGAAGGCGGGATCTTCGACTTGCTGACGGGCGAGGATCACGCAGGTCAAAGTACCAAGTTGATCAAGCGCCTGGAAGAGGCTCTGGGGCAGACATATGGCGTGCTGCTGCAGCCCTGGGTCGAGCACCTCTTCCAGGCCGATCCACCCCGCCGGGTCAGGCGGCTGATGAACCGCTTCCTCAAGAGAACTGGTCCGCATACTGGGGTCGAGGATCGAATTGCGCGTAAGTTCGCCCTGGTCTACGCGGCGGGTAAGATGGCCGTGGAGGCGGGGCTGCTGCCCTGGCCCAAAAACTTGCCCTGGACGGCTACGAGGACATTGTGGCGGCGAGCTAAGGCCCTTCGGTTGCAGCCCGATCCGGAGCTCACCGACGCACTCAAGCAGCTCAAGGAAGCCATTGCCGATCCCCAAGTCGTGCGCAAAGCGAAGCCAGGAAAGGTCCTGCGGGTTGCGAAAGAGCACGAGCTGATCGGTGTCCGGTACAGCCACGAGGGCACCAAGGTGATTGGCTTCCGGTTAGAAGCCGTGAAGGCGATGATCGGGAAAGCTCAGATGTCCAAGGTTGAGAAGTGGCTCCATGAAAGCGGAGTCGTTCTGGCTGGGCATGGCAACCGTGCGACCAAGCAGCTCCCCATCAAGCTGCAGATTGGAGATCAGCTCGTGGACAAACCACGCTTCCTGATCGCTGATGCCAAGCGCCTTGCCGACGCCCTGGTGCCAATTGTGTAGCGTCGCTGCTGAACTGCGATGAGGAAGCACATGGTTCTCCTTCATCGTGATACGCAGTGTCATCTCTGATTGGTTCCGCGTTCTGCCGCGTGTGCGAACACCTTCGACGAGAAGAGCCCCGAAGGCCGAGGCCCTTCTTTCCTAGAGCGGGTTATTGTCTGGTGATCAGGCTGTCTCCTTGGTCGTCAGCCACTTCTTGATCTTGGCAAACAGCGGAGTGTCGGGCACGGACGTGGGCGTGGTCGCCTGAGCCTGGACCGTGGCCATCCTGACCTTCACCTCCTCGGCTGGGAAGGCATCCGCTTGCCGCCCGATGGCCAGTGCCCCTTCGAGCACCTCAAGGCCGATCTCGAACGGGAGGAGGTAGTGGCTTTGGGTGTAGCGGTGAATGTAGGCTGCCCGCTCGGCCTCGACCTCCGGTGTGTCAGCACAGGCGAGCCGCGTCACATAAGGCAGCAGCCTCTGACGGTCCGTGTCGTTGGCATAGTCGTTCAGCATCATCGCAAGACGGCAGATGGGGCGAGAGAAGCACTCCGGCATACTCTCAACGGTCCGGATCGGCTTGTACTCGAAACCAGCAGCCACTAGGGCTGCTTCGTTGATGCAAGTGCCGCCATCCAGGCCAGGGAACGGATGCGAGCCTCTCTTTAAGGTCCAATTCAGCAGGTGATCAAAGGTGTTCATGAAGGCCACTCCTGTGGCATGCCCCCCACAGGTAGGTTCCGCTCGCCAGGCGACACCTGTCAATCGCTGTTGATCACATTCAGGCGGCATCCACCCTCAGGCCGCCAGAGGATCGTCGAGGACGCGCCGACCCAGTCCGCTGATGACTCCGACGAGTTGATGGGCAGCGAAGGGTGAGCGCAGGATTGGCGCACCTGACACCCTCTCGGTCTCGGCCACCCGGTGCGGGGCCGTCGCGGTGTAGACCACGCCGAGGTCAGGGCGGATCGCGCGGGTCTCCCGAGCGAGAGTTAGACCGCCCCCCTCCACGTCCGCTACCAGCACGCCAATGCAGCGGGTGGCACGGAGAAGAGGGAGAGCTTCGGTTTTGTCGCTCGCGGTCAGGATCTCATGTAAAAACAGCCCAACGCCTATCCGCACCTATTCGGACGGTCCGTCCTCAGGTCGAGGACGGTGTCAGCTCAGCTCACTCGCTCGACGAAGCTGTCCACCACAATCTTCCTCCCTTCAGTGTCAAACTCAACCGTTAACCTGTTGCCGTCCACGTTCGCTACGGTGCCTAGTCCGAACTTCGGGTTCAGCACCCGCTGACCTGGCTGAAACAATGATGCTGGTGAGGTTCTAGCCACTGACTGCCCGCTGGACCGGAGCTCAATCGCCCGGGCCACGAGCTCGCCCGCTTCCTGAGGTAGCTCAAACAGATATCCCATCGCCCCGTGCCCGTTTACGTTCAGCGGCCCATATTGAGGCGGCAGCAAGGGCATTAGCTCACTTACGAAGTCTGCGAGGGGCTTCGGGGGCCTGACGTCCCTGTACTCCATAGTTACTCGGCAGCCGTCGCGCTCCCACTCCTTTTCAAACACCTCAGGTCTCATAAAATCATGTGCCTGTGATGTTGCCACTCCTACTGCGCAAATGCTCTGATTAACATACGAATACACAACGTCGCCTTTGCGGACTTTCATCATGTTCGCCCAGTGGAAGGGTGTTCGTCCTGCGGCATCTCTTTTCGGTGCCCAAAGGTATCCACCGTCCCGTTCATGCCTAAAATTCTTGCCTTGCGAAACCCACCAGTATTTCATGTTCCGCCTCCAGCCAGCTCACGTGCATCAGAAACAAGACTAAGTTGGAAACTTCTGAAGAGGAACGAGCCCGAGCAGTTCCTGCACGGGCTCAGCCACAGCCTCGAACGGCTGTTCAGGGATCAGTTGGCAGCAGCGGCACTGAGCTCGCGGGTTATGTCAATGACGTTCGGCTCTCTCCACACGTCATCCTTGAGCATGAAGATCCAGCTGTTCGTGTGCTCCTGGTACTTCGCGCGGCTGCGGACGACCTGGACCGGACCTGCGTCAGCCCGAGCGCTTTGCAGGTGATGCTCTCAGCATAGTCGCTGACGATGTTGTTGCCGCTGCGGATGTGCTCGCGTCGTCTCAGCTCTGCGAGGACGTAGTGGTGCAACTTGAAGAGGTCAGGAGTGCTGTATTCGCATAAATTCATCTGAGCCTCCTAGCTGGACATTTCTAAAAACCCTTGGCCGGAAGGTTTCTAGAGATACCCCGCTCGTTGTGGTGGATGTGATCAATGTCTGCATGCGACAAGCTCTGTATTTCACATATAGTACGTGGCGTCAATATAAGATTCCAGATTTTTAAGCAAAACGTCATATGGGTAGATGTTGAATGCTATGGATGGTCAATTTTGATCTATGGGTAATCTGTGGATGCTATCGGTAGCTAGTGTTGACCTATGGACACCAGCGAATGACATGGGTAAGCACTGTTGGCCTATGGGTGAACACCGACTCTGACGGATGAACGCTACCCATGCTGAAGCGGGTCTGATCGTGCTTAGAAGGAAGCACCCCGGATCAGCCTCTCGGCAGCAATAATTCTAAAACTTTGAGTGCTCCCCCAACGTTTAAGGGATCAAGCGGGTACTGATCACGTGGGTTCATAAGATTGAGGTAGGCGCTCGGACGGGTTGAGAAGGTATTGCCGGTGCGCTCGTATGCTTTGTAGCAGTAGCCATTTGTGACAAGGACCACGCTACAGGCCGGTAGGCCAGTCGCATATTGGTGTGCTTGATCGGGTGCATAGTCGAGCCCTTGGCTAAGACTCTTCGTCTCTATGAGCAGCACGCACTGATCGTCCGTTCCGCGGATTGGTTTGCTGAAGCAGCCAATGTCGGCTCGGCCCACGCCGGGAACAGCCATTTCCACATTCATACGCTGCTCCGCCCAGCCGAGCGCAAGGAGCAGGGGAACTACAAGGAAGGTGCGTGCATCATGCTCATTGGTTAGATCCCAATTCCGCCCAAGATAGAATTTAGCGAGCAGCCGAATGCGTCGAAGAGCTTGTGTCAATTCTTCAGCGGCACCAGGCCGTAGACCCAGCTCGATCAAACGGCTGATAAGCGCATCGTCGCCGACAGGCTGTGTGCTGGGAGGTTCAGGATCATAAACTGTCCGGCGAGGAACGTTACCAGGTATTCTATCGACCTCGGCAAGGAGATGACCCTGGCCAACGCGTTGTATTGTGGTTCGTGTCAGGCCATTGATCTGCACTGGAGTGTCTGGCACATGCCAGTCAACGTAGCACCAGGCTGATAAGTCCCAACCGTCGAAATCTCGCAGCCAATCCTTGTTACCATCTCCTTTGAACTGGCCAGCCCGCTCGACGACCTCTCCGACAGCTACGATTTGCCCCGTACCGCGCTTTAGAATGACTTTATCTCCGAGTTGAACCTGCTCGTTCATTGTCCGGCAGAATGCGTCCCCTCCGACGAACGCAATTCCGTGACGAATAAAGCGATCAGTGTAATTTCTTCCCAATGATCCTGCTGCAATTTGCCAGACGGTCATGATCCGCGTGCCTAAAATGTTTATCTGGGGTGGCCAATAGTGCGCGCTTATCGCACATCGGCAAAGCGTCAGATCAGGATGCGCTCGACCTCATCGAGGCTGACTTCATCGGAGCGCCGGACTTAGAGTTGGGTCGTGCGGGTTGAGGCGTGGTTGGCGATCATAGCGGCTTTCTCAATCGTGCCGCCATTCTTCAAGTAGGCCGTGATGCCGGTGGCCCGGAAGGTGTGATTACCGATCTTCGTCCGGATGCTCGCTGCCCGCGCCCGCCGCTGGATCATCGCAAAGGCATTGGCTTGCGGCAGTGGCGTGCGGGCCAACTGCCCCCGTGCCTTCCCGCTTGCCGCAATAAGCTTGCACGATGTCTGGACGTCCTATGTTGCTGAGGATACGCGCAACCTGCTAAATGCTGCGCCGCTTATCCGACATCTTCTGAGCCCGGCAAGCAAGGCCACTCGGCGACCCTATTAGCACAGTCGCCCAAGCCCCGGCCAAGGTAAGGGCTGTAGCTAACCCAGCCCTCAAGTGGTGCCAAGCGTCTCCAGCACCTTCATGTGAGCTGACAACCCCAAGTCCACTTGCGACATGAAGTCGATGTCAAAAACCAACTTCGGTGCGAACAACCCATAGATCCCGGTCTTACACATCCGGTCGAGTGCGCGTTTGGCCTCAAATACAACGCCGAAGTAGAGTGGTTGACCTCGCTCCTTCGTCCAGGTTGTCTCGACCACGCGCTCGCCGTCAAGACACCAGGCGTGATGAATTGGCGCTCCATCAAGAAACGCGTATCCCTCAGCGTAGAGAATCCCGTGCTCACCAGCATACCCCATCGCGTTCTCAAAACAATTTTGCTGGGGACCAGGACAGCGGAGGTGCAAGACGCGGCTAAAGCCGCGACCGTTTCGCAACAGAAATTCAGCGAACATTGACGGCACACCCCTACTCCGCGATTGCTGTACATCATTCGTCATTGCTGAAAGAGCATGTTGGCCTGCTGCATCGGCCACTATTTCACACTCAGCAGATCTTTCTATGCACGATGACGCCTTCATACTAAAGCTCCTTCGAGGATGAATTGTGCAGTATTGTGCGTCCCTTGTCGCATCGTCCGGCAGGTGCGCGGATCAGATTTGCGCCCGAAATTTGCATTTGGAAATCTCACGACGAACGTGAGACTGGAGGCCCGAATGGCTGCCAAACGCAGCGCAAAAATCTTGCACGAATTTGGTCCACGGAAGGCAGTGGCGTTGCTTTCAGAACCAAAGCTAGACGGGCACGAGTTTCTAAGGCCGTGGGCTCTAACCAGTCTGATCTGTTGGGCGACCCTTGATCAGCGGCCTGGAAAGCGGGAGCCCAGGACCGATGAAGCGGGTAAAGCGATCAATCGAAAGGGCTTTCGCTCCAGGAGAGCCAAGCAAGCGGGCCAGTTATTTGCTGCATACTGGCTAGATCGAGCGCTTGTAGAGGCTGAGCGTATCGGGCAACCCCTAACAATGAACAACCTGCCCTCTGATGTGGAGCTCGCCTTTAGGCACTTCTTGCAAACTGGAGGCTTCTTATCGCTTGCGGAGTTCAACGGGGGTAAAATCGTCCGTCTAATTAGAAAACGAGCTCTGCTACGTGAGCTATCGTACGTCTATCACATGATCGATTTCATGTGCAGGAAGCACGAGTTTCGACCTGATATCCCGCAAAGAATTGATCTAGCCAGAGCCTACGTGATCAAAAACGAGCACGACCATTTGGGGATGTACAAAGAGAGCAAGATAGAAAAGATTTGGAATCAATACCGATCATCATCACCTTACATCTACGCATTTTTCCGACATATATCTCTTAACGCTCGACTCAACATCCCTATCCGCGAGGTGGCAGCCGGGCTCCTCAGCATGGCTCAGGGGCAACGTATCCAACGCTTACTCGGCTACGCTGCACACGCTGCTGACCGGGTCGCGGAGACCCCAACGCGCGGGGTGCGAGTGCGTGACTTTCTTGAGGTTCCACGAGTTCGTCCGCAGCTGCGTCCCTTCACCTGGGAGAACGCTTGGCTCGAAGGATTCGACCGCAAGTCGCCTATTGCGTAACCCCAATCTCACCCTCCTCGTGAGATCCACAACAAGCGGAACGGCCTCCACAATCGCTTTCCAGCAGTAGTAATCCCCTACTGCCCGCAACGTACGTTGGGTGGTCTGAAAGCTTCAGTGTAGAGCGCGTTGAAGCTGGCTTGCGCAGGGATACGCGGGGAGTGGAGTGAGGGCAGACCGCGCCGTCACAGCACCAATTCAACCACGTGGCCTAGTGCGGGAGGACGCGGCGGCGTACTGCGGCCTGAGCCCTGACGGATTCGACGAGTGGATCAAGCGCGGGATTGTCCCTGGCCCAATCCCCGGCACCCAGCGGTGGGACCGAAAGGCCATCGACCTGGCGCTTGACCGCGCCAGTGGTCTGGAGTCCGCTCAAGAACAGGACGATGTGTTCGAGCGGTGGAGGGCTACTTATAATGCGCGTTCACCTTAAGGGGATCCACAAGGTCAAAAGCAAAGGGCAGACGTATTACTACGCCTGGCGCGGTGGACCTCGGATTAACGCCAAGCCTGGCTCACCTGACTTCATCCAGCAGTACAACACCGCTCAGGCTGAGCGGAAGAAGGTGCCTGCAAACTGCCTCTTCACGCTTATTGCAGAGTTCAAGGCGTCGAGCGGGTTTCCGAAGGGTGCCGCGACCCAGAAGGAGTACCGGCGCTACCTCGGAATTATCGAAGAGCAGTTCGGGACCATGCCCCTCAAGGCGGTTGAGGATCGCCGAGCGCGCGGCGTCTTCATGGAGTGGCGTGACACCCTGAAAGCCACGCCCCGGAAGGCCGACTACGCCTGGTCTGTCCTTGCGCGGGTCCTGTCCTTTGGAAAGGATCGGGGGCGGATCACCACGAACGTGTGCGAGGGCGGCGGACGGCTCTACGAGGCCCGACGGCAGGAGAAGATCTGGACCCCTGATCATATCAGCCGCTTCAAGGCTGAAGCTCGTGCAGAGCTACATCTCGCGCTCGTGCTGGCCCTCTGGACTGGGCAACGTCAGGGCGATCTTCTTAAACTGAGATGGTCGGACTACCAGGATCGAAAGATCCGGGTCTTCCAGAGCAAGGGCCAAAAGTGGGTCACGATCCCGGTTGGGGACACACTGGCTGACTGGCTCAAGATGGCACCGATGCGGGCGCTCACGATCCTTACCGGCCAGCGTGGGAGGCCCTGGACCGGCGACGGCTTCCGGACCGAATGGGGCAAGGTGTGTGAGCGAGCCGGGATTGATGATGTCACCTTCCACGATCTGCGAGGCACGGCGGTCACCCGGCTAGCTAAGGCTGGGTGCTCAGTGGCGGAGATCGCATCGCTGACGGGACACGCGCTGAAGGATGCACAAGCCATCCTCGACGCCCACTACCTAGGAGGGAGGCTAGAGCTGGCGGAGGCAGCTATGGCAAAGCTTGAGGAGAAGGAAGGAAGAACGAAAGCTGTAAAACTGGGTGTAAAACCCGACTAGTGTTTCCGCCTGTTCTTTCTCTAACTAATTGAAATCATTGGTGGGTGTGCAAGGATTCGAACCTTGGACCCGCTGATTAAGAGTCAGCTGCTCTACCAACTGAGCTACACACCCGTCGCCAAAGGCGATCGCAGCGGACCGGCTGAGCCAGCCGCTGAAGAGGTCGTGCGTTTAGCAAACGGGGGTGAGCCTGTCTACCCCGAGAAGGACGCTTTTCGCCTTCTCGGGGGCATGTTTTCGGCAGCTGGATCGATGTGCTGCCAGCAGGGGCCCCGAGGCTCGGCTCGCCTACTCGGCCGCTTGCCGGAACCCTGCCGCCGCCTTCTCCCGGTGATAGGTGCCGTCACCGCGGCTGAGGACGCGGTCCTCGGGACGGATGCCGCCGGGTTCGAGGTCCGCTTGGCCGTCCAGTTCCTTCCAGAGCGGGATGAGGCGGTCGAGGTCGAGGGCGGGCCAAGCTTCCACGCCGTCAAGGACGAAGTAGGTCTCCTGGTAATCGTCGATGCGGTAGAGTGTGCGCATCACGCGGCCGAGCTCGAAGCCGACGCGATTCGGTGAGGGGCTCTCCAGCGAGAAGATCGTCTCGCCCGGCGAGGAGGCGATGCCCGCGCCGACGATCCGCAGGCCCTCGGGGGTCTGCGCAAGACCGAACTCAACCGTATACCAATAGAGCCGTGCGAGCCGCTTCAGGGTGCCGTGTTCGGCCGCCACAAGGCCGGCCTTGCCGTAGGCTTCGAGGTAATCGGCATAGATCGGCTGCATGATGAGCGGAACGTGGCCGAACACATCGTGGAAGATGTCGGGCTCCTCGATGTAGTCGATCTGCTCGGGCTTGCGGATCCAGAAGCCCGCCGGGAACTTGCGGTCGGCGAGAAGCCGGAAGAAGGCGAGATCCGGGATGAGTCCCGGCACCGCCACGACCTCCCAGCCGGTCGCGGCCTTCAAGGTCTTGTTCATCTCGCGGAAGTCCGGGATGCCAGCTTCGCCGATGCCGAGGCGGTCCAGACCGTCGAGGAACTGGTCGGCGATGCGGCCTTTGAGGATCTCGCGCTGACGGCGGGCCAGCGTGCGCCAGGTGGCGTGATCGTCAGCGGTGTAGGTCTCGAAGCCCTGATCGACGAGGTAATCGCGGGGATCGTCGCTGCCGGTGGCGCTGTTCATGACCGTCTCCTCTGATCGGTTCGGGAGGGGTCTTGGGCCACCTCCCCATTATGATCAGAATAACGCACGGCCAAGGTCATTGTTCGCCGATCTGTGCCTTTGCTAGGCTCCATAAGGTCAGATCATGACCTTCCGCAGCGGAATGAGCCCGGCCCGATGAAGCGCTCCCTTTCCCCATCCGACCGCCGCATCCTCCGAGTCGTCCAGGCGGAGGGGCGCATCACCAATGCGGCGCTGTCGGACAAGGTGGGGCTTGCCCCCTCCCCGTGCCTGCGCCGCCTCAAGGCGTTGGAGGACGAAGGGGTGGTGGAAGGCTACCGAGCCATCGTGAACCGCAAGGCGCTCGGCTTCGAGGTCGAGGCCTTCGTGTTCATGAAGCTGGAGCAGTCGGAGCCCGGCTGGCGCACCCGCCTCGTGGAGCGCATCCGCTCCTACGAGGAGGTGATCGCGTGTCATGCGCTCACCGGCGAGGTGGACCTCATCATCCACGCGGTCGCGGAAGACATCGAGAGCTTCGGCGAGTTCACCATGAACCGCCTGCTCACGCTGCCGGGCGTCGCCGACGTGCGCTCGAGCTTCGTGCTGCAGACCGTGAAGCCCGTGAGCCCGCTGCCGGTGAGGGATTAGAGTCCCCTCTCCCCATGGCTGGGAAGAGAGGGGACGGTCCCTACTCCGCCGCGTGCTGGGCGTGCATGCGCTCGCCGCGGGCCATGAGCTTGTTCAACGCGCCGAGATAGGCGTGCGCGGAGGCCACGAGGGTGTCGGGGTCGGACCCACGCGCGGTGACGCTCCGGCCGTTGGCGGCAAGCCGCACGGAAACGTGGGCCTGCGCGTCCGTACCTTCGGTGACCGCATGAACCTGGTAGAGTTCGAGCTGCGCCTCGTGGGGGACCAGCGCCTTGATGGCGTTGAACACGGCGTCCACGGGCCCGTTGCCCTCGGCCTCTTCCGTGACGCGCTTGCCCTCGATGTCGAGTTTCATGGTGGCGCGCTGCGGCCCGCGCGTGCCGGCCACGACGGAGAGCGACACGAGCCGGATGCGATCATGCGCGGTGGCGAGGTTCTGATCCACCAGCGCCTCGATGTCCTCGTCGTAGACGTGCTTCTTGCGGTCGGCCAATTCCTTGAAGCGCTCGAAGGCGTCCTGGAACTGGTTGTCGGAGAGGCGATAGCCCATCTCCTCCAGCTTCGAGCGGAAGGCCGCGCGGCCGGAGTGCTTGCCCATCACAAGCGAGGTTTTCGACACGCCAACGGAGGCCGGCGTCATGATCTCGTAGGTTTCGTTGTGCTTCAGCATCCCGTCCTGGTGGATGCCGCTCTCATGGGCGAAGGCATTCCGGCCGACGATCGCCTTGTTGTACTGAACCGGAAACGACGTTGCGCTCGACACCACCTTCGAGGCGCGGGTCAGCATGGTGGATTCGACGCCTGTCTCGAAGGGCAGCACATCGCCGCGCGTCTTGATCGCCATCACGACCTCTTCGAGCGCCGCGTTGCCCGCGCGCTCGCCGATACCATTGATGGTGCATTCCACCTGTCGCGCGCCGCCCTCCAGGCCCGCCAGCGTGTTGGCCACGGCAAGGCCCAGATCGTTGTGGCAATGGACGGAGAACACCGCCTTGTCGGCGTTCGGCACGCGCTCGCGCACGGCGCGGAACATGGCGCGGTATTCGTCCGGCGTGGCGTAACCCACGGTGTCGGGCAGGTTGATCGTGGTCGCGCCCGCGCGGATCGCGGCATCGACACAGCGGCACAGATATTCGATGGGGGTGCGCGTCGCATCCATGGCCGACCACTCCACATCCTCGACGAGGTTGCGGGCCTGGGCCACGGTCGCGGTGATGATCTCCAGCACCTCTTCCTCCGTCTTGCGCATCTGGTGCGCGAGATGGATGGGCGAGGTGGACACGAAAGTGTGGATGCGCGGACGCTGCGCCCGCCGCACGGCCTCGCCGGCGCGGGAGATGTCGGCCTGAATGGCCCGCGCGAGGCCCGCGACAACCGCCCGCTTGGTGCGCTCGGCGATGGTCGCCACCGCATCGAAGTCGCCATTGGAGGCGATGGGGAAGCCGGCTTCGATGATATCGACGCCCATGGCGTCGAGAAGTTCGGCGACCTCCAGCTTCTCTTCCAAGGTCATGGTGGCGCCGGGGCATTGCTCGCCGTCGCGCAGGGTGGTGTCGAAGATCAGAACGCGGTCTTTGGCCGAAGCGGTGGTCATGGTGCTGGTCCTTTTAGGGCGGCGCTGTCATCGGCGCGCGGAGCTCTCGGTTTGGTTCACCAACCCCTGAGAGCCCAGGCGTGGCTGCCCAGCCGACCCTCAGGGGCAGCTAAGGAGAAGTCCGCCAATAAGGAGGCCACGGAGGCGCGCGCGGTCGGCCGCGGGACGTGCGGGGCTCGACATCGGGGCGCGGGTGGAGCCGGTCAACATGCGGCTCGGTCCTCCTCACGGGGCGGTTTCGCCTCCGTGTGTGGGCCTGCTTTTACCGGCGGGCCGGCGCTCTGGCAAGGGCGCCCCCTCGGCGCGCGGTCGATGCGGCCCGCAAGGCGCTTGATCGCGGAAGCTTGGCCGCTAGCATCTCGGCAAAGCCCTCATGCCCCGGAGCGCCGTCATGACCCTTCGTGTGTCCCTTCTCGCCGCCCTCGTTCTGCTGGGCCCCGTCGCTACGGCGCAGGCCATGTCCGGCGGCGCCTGCAGCGCCAGCATTGCGAGCTTCAAACGCGCCGTGGAGGGCGATGCCAAGACCGGCAACATGCACCAATCGGTCTACAGGCGTGTGAAGCCCGAGATCGACCGCGCCGAAGCCGCCTGCGCCGCGGGTCGCGATGCGGAAGCCGTGCGGATGATCAACGCGACGAAGGGGCGCTACGGCTACAACTAGCGGAACGCCCACCGGAAGAACGAGCGCAGGAACACCGGCATCCTGGCCTCGTCGATGTCGTCGGCGCTGCGGATCACGCGGACGTCAGCGAGCTCCGGCTGCTCCTGCCGCGCGATGGCGCCGCGAATGCGCTGGGCCAACTCTTCGGCCGGCTCGTCGAACACGATCGGTCGCAGGAAGGCGACCGCCGGCCAGTGGCGCACGACGATCCAGTGGTCCGCAATCCGCCCAGCGGTCTCGCTCAACCCGGTTTCCTCTCGCAGTTCGCGCACGACGCTGGAGCTCAAGTCGACGGTGCCGCCGGAGCGCAAATCGGACGGGTCCGGCGTGCCCGCGGGAAAATAGATGCGACCGGCATTGGCGGTCGTGCCGCCCATCACGCCGCACACATAGGCACCATCCGAGCCCTGAAGCGCGCCCATGGCGAATCCGTTTGCGACTCCGGGATCCGGATAGCCAAGGTCGCGCCAGGCCAAGAAGTCTGCAAAGTCGGTTTCGAAATAGACGGTGCGAACGATGTCGCTGTCTTCGTCATAGCGGTGTATCAGGAGCACGCGCCCGTTGAACATCTGCGGCTTGTGGGCGGTCTTGTCGGCCCAGTTGGCCGCGATCGCGTCGCGGCTCTCGGCGGCCCAGCGCCAGTCGAACGGCTCGCAGCGCGCATCGATCTCCGTCGCGCGAAAGATCGCGAGGTCTCGGTTCACAACAGGAGCTCGCCCCGCGTGATCACCACGGCCTCGCCGCCGATCTCGGCGGAGGCGAGCGCGCCGTCGCGGATCACGAGCTGTAGGGCGATCTCGCTCGGCCGGCCCATCTCGACGCCCTGGCGGATCGGGATGTTGTGCTCGCCGCTGCCGAGCGGTTCGAACTGCATGAGCGCGCCGGCAAAAGACGCCGCCGCCGAGCCCGTCGCCGGGTCTTCGATCAGGTTCGGAGCGGGAAAGAACATGCGGGTGCGAAACCCGTCGCCCTCGCGGGTGTAGACGTAAACGGAAGGGTGGCTTGTATCGCCGAACACGCTGTTGAAGCTCTCGCTCGACACCCGAGCGCGGGCGAGCGCATCGAGCGACGCGACAGGCACGAGATCGTAAGGCACCCCCGCCGAATAGCGCGTGGGGATGTGGCGGTCGAAGCCGATCTCGGTGGGATCGAGCCCGAGTGCCCAGGCAGCCTGGGCGGGGTCGCGGCCTTCGCCGGCAATTTCCGGCAGCCGCGGCAGGCGGAACCGGGCCCGACCCCTGGCCTCGCCCAGAACCTCGACGGCGCAGGAGATGACGCCGACCTTCTCCTCCAATTCGAACAGCACCGCGCCGGGCTCCCCGTTCCGGTCGAGGAGCGCCAGCAAGACGGCGGTGCCGACCGTCGGGTGCCCTGCGAAGGGCAGTTCGTGCTTCGGTGTGAAGATGCGCAGGGAGGCGCGGTGGCGCTCGTCCTGCGCGGGCTGCACGAACACGGTTTCGGAGAGGTTGAACTCCTTGGCGATGGCCTGCATGCGCTCGGTGTCGAGGCCCTCGCTATCCAGCACGACGGCAAGCGGATTGCCCGCAAGGGCGTTCCCGGTGAACACGTCGAGGGTCAGGAAGCGGCGCGGCATAGGCGAATCCTCGTTGCGGGCAGGCGCCGCGACCCTAGCGGCCAAGCCTTATGGCGTCGATGCCGAGGCCGCGGGCCCTGACGCGTCGCCGGTCTGCGTTTCGGGAATGTCGATCTCGATCACCAGCGGACAGTGATCGCTCGCCTTGGGCCGGTCCCACCCGACGCGCGGATAGCGATCGGCCCGCGTCGCGAGATAGCCGATGGAGCGGTTGAGGTGGCTGGAGTCGAGGGGGACCCGGTAGGGCAAGCCGCGCCGGAGCAACTCCACCTTCGGGGTGGGATTGGCGGCCGCGAGCGCGGGCGAGAGTAGAATGTAGTCGAGTTGCGTGTGCTGTTCGTCGACCGAGCCGTCGTCCAGAAGCTGTCGGAAATGGAAGGTCCAGCGCTCCTCGGGCGGCAGGGCGTCGAGGGGGTTCGTGGCGAAATCCTCGAACAGGACGTCGATGCCGCTCGGGCGCGCGGGCTCGGCGACGCCGCCTGGGCGGATGCGCTCGCGAAAATCGTTGAGGTCGCCCGCGATGATCCAGTTCGCCCCGCGCCACCCTTCCCCGAACCGCTCCTCGATGATGCGCCGCACCGCCCCGGCCTCCGCCTGACGGATGGGGCGCGTCATGCGCCGTCCGTTCTCGCGATCGGCGATCGCCTTGAAGTGGCAGATGTAGAGAACGAGTTCGGTGCCGTTGAGATCGAGGGTCACCTCGAGGCAATCGCGGTTGAAGATCAGGTCCTCGGGCTTGATGCCGAACTCCGCCAGTTCGTCGGTGTGGACGCCGAGTTCGCCGAAGGTTCGCTCCTGATGCGAGCGGGCCCGCACCTGTTTCTTGTTGTCGAAGAGCGAGAGGCGCGCCGCGAAGGCCACGTCGATGCCCCGAGGATCGTTGCCGTCGATGAGCCGGTAATGCCCATAGGCGATGTCGGAGAGCCGATGGACGTAATTGGCGAAGAAGGGCTGCAGGACCCCGAGATTGTCTATCTCCTGCAAGATGAGGAGATCGGCTCGGGTCTCCGCGATGGCGAGCCCGCACAATTCGCGCTTGTCGTCCTCGAGCGCCACGGCGACGGAGCGCTCGACCACCTCGCGCTTTTCCGGTTCCTGCACGTCGAACAGCGACAGGGCAGGGCCGGTCTCGGGTCGCTCCTTGGGGCCGAAGCGGTGGCGGGAGGCGAGGTTCTCGACGTTGAAGGTGCAGATGCGAAGGCGCATGGGAGGACCTGAAGGCAGCGGATCGCAAACCCCGAGGCGCGCGAGATAGTTCCGGCGCTGGCCCTACACCTCCTCGACGGCAAACCGGCGGCTGGGGCTGACGAACTCCTCCTGCGCCGCAACCGTGAGGATTTCCCGCGAGCCCGCCTCTTCGGTGCGCTTCATGAGCCCGTAGACGGAGGCCGCCGCCTCCCCGAGCGCCTGCGCGGCGGAGCGGGTGCGGGCGTAATGGACGAAGAAGAGAGCCGCGATGGCATCCCCTGCCCCGTTGACCGAGAGCGAGAGCTTCGGGGTGCGGACCCGCCAGTAGCGCCCGCCCTCCCCGGCCACGAGGTCGATGGCGTCGTCCGGCGTCTCCTGGAGTTGCACGGAGGTCACGAGCACCACCTTGGGTCCCAGGAGATGTACGGCCGCAATGGCCTCCTTCAGGGACGCCAGCGTTTCGGTGCCGATGCCCGAGAGGTAGTCGAGCTCGAACTGGTTTGGGGTAATGATGTCGGCCGCGGGCAAAGCCTGCTCCCGCATGAACTCGGGGATGCCGGGGCGCACGAATACGCCGCGGCCGACATCGCCGATCACCGGGTCGCAACAATAGAGCGCCGCCGGATTGGCCGCCCTGACGCGGGCCACCGCCGAGAGGATCGCGTTGCCGATATCGGCCGAACCCATATAGCCCGAGAGCACCCCGTCGCAGCGGGGCAGCACGCCCCGGTCCTCGATCCCGTCCACCAGCTCCTCGATGGCCGGTCCGTCGAACACCCGCCCCTTCCAGGCGCCGTAGCCCGTATGGTTGGAGAACTGGACCGTATGGATCGCCCACACCTCGACCCCGAGCCGCTGCATCGGGAAAACGGCCGAGGTGTTGCCCACATGGCCATAGGCAACATGCGACTGAATGGAGAGGATATTCACCTCGAAACCCCCGTGTTGTGCGGCACCGGATACGCAATCCCGCGTTAGCCCAGCGGTTCCGCTGTCGCAAATGCGTAGCGGTGATCCTACCTATCAACGCGACGCAAGACCCGAGGCTCGATGGATACCGAGACGATCAAGACCGCGTTCATGGACTTCGTGCGCGAGCACCGAACCTGGGCCCCCTTCATCGTTGCGGGCCTGGCCTTCGGGGAATCGATTGCGGTGGTCTCGCTGATCGTGCCGGCGACCGTGCTGCTGTTCGGGATCGGCGCCCTCATCGAGAGCGGGGGCCTCGCCTTCTGGCCGGTTTGGGCCGGAGCGGCGGTCGGGGCCATCCTCGGGGATTGGGCCTCCTTCGAGTTCGGCCGCTATTTCAAGGACAGCGCCAAGACTACCTGGCCCCTGAACAAGCAGCCCTATGCCGTGGCGCGCGCCGAAAGCTTCATGCAGCGCTGGGGCGCCGGCGGGGTGTTCATCGGGCGCTTCTTCGGGCCGATCCGCGCCTTCGTGCCCCTCGTCGCGGGCGTGTTCCGGATGCCGCGGCCGACATTTCTAGCCGTCAACGTGGCCTCGGCCTTGGTCTGGGCCTTCTTTCTGCTCAGCGCCGGCGACGTCGCAGGCAACGCCGCCGGGCACCTGATGGGCCGATTGGGGTTCTAGTCCCTCCCTGCCAAGGGAGGGTGGCGCCAGCACGAAGTGCTGGTGGCGGGTGGGATGAGAGCTCAAGGTGGGGAGGCTCGTACTTCCACCCCACCCACCCCTCCGGTGCACCCTCTCCTGAGCGGGGAGGGATCGTGCTTTAGCTCGACGCCTTCTTCACGAACCTGTCGTCGAACGTAGCGGCTAGGTCGACCTTGGCGTCCCTCAACTCGGGATCGAGGGTCTTCAGCATATCCATGACGCTGTTCATGCCTGTCGGCGCCACGATGCCGGTGCGCGAATAGCTCTCCAGCGAGTTCTGCACCGCCTTGATGTAGAGCGGTTTGTCGCCGAGGTGGTATTCGGCCGGCACGAGGTCGGCCACGTCGTCGGGCTTCGCGGTCTGTAGCCACTTCAGCGACTTCACGAAGGCATTCACGAGACGCTGCGTGGTGACGGGGTTCGCGTGGATGAAGTCCTTCTTGGTGTAGAGCGTCGCAGCGGGGTTCGATCCGCCGAACAGCGCCTGCGTGCCGGCCTCCGTGCGGGTGTCGATGATCACCTGCACGTCGCCGTCGGCTTCGAGCTTCGCGATCACCGGATCGAGATGCGAGATCACGTCGATCTCGCCCTTCTTCATGGCCGCCACCGCGCTGGCACCCGACCCGACGCCGATGATGGCCGCGTCCGAGGGCTTCAGACCCGCCTTCACCATGGCGTATTGCGCGGTGAGTGCGGTGGACGAGCCCGGCGCCGTGACGCCGATCTTGAGGCCTTTGAAGTCGGCCGCCGACTTCACCTGACCGGCCTTGTCCTTCTTGACCGCGAGCACGATGGCGGGGAAGCGGCCGAGCTCGGTCAACGCGCGGATGTCCTGGCCCTTGGCCTGCATGCGGATCGTGTGCTCGTAGGCGCCCGTCACCACATCGACGGAGCCGCCGATCAGCGCCTGGAGCGAGCGCGCGCCGCCGCCGAAATCGTTGATCTCGATCTCCAGGCCCTCTTCCTTGAAGTAGCCCTTCCGCTCCGCCACGGTGAGCGGCAGGTAGTAGAGCAGCGGCTTGCCGCCGACGCCGAGGGTCAGCTTCGGTTTTTCCGGATTGCCTTGGGCAAAGGCGCTCGGGCCGATGGCGAGCCCAAGGCCCGCAGCCCCCGTTCCGATGAGAAATGTCCGGCGTTTCATGAGGCATCCTCCCCTAGTTTGGGGTGAGGATTGCGCAACGGAACGCGCTTGTCGACCCGCAGGCGCCTAATTGTGCGCCGTCGTTGAGGGCCCGGGCCGCCACACGAGCAGGCGGTTCTCGATGAGCGTCACCACCGTGTCGATGACGATCACGAACACGGCGAGGATCAGCATGCCGGCAAAGACGCCGGTCACATCGAACACGCTTTCGGCCTCGTGGATCTTGTAGCCGAGACCGGCGGACGAGCCGAGATACTCGCCCACCACCGCGCCTACGAGGGCAAAGCCCACCGAGGTGTGGAGCGAGGAGAACATCCAGGTGAGCGCCGCCGGCCAATAGACGTGGCGCAGCAATTGCCGCTCGTTCATGCCGAGCATGCGTGCATTGGCGAGCACCACGGGCGAAACCTCGCGCACGCCCTGGTACACGTTGAAGAACACGATGAAGAACACGAGAGTGAAACCGAGCGCAACCTTGGACCAGATGCCGAGCCCGAACCAGAGCGCGAAGATCGGCGCCAGCACCACGCGGGGCAGCGCATTCGCGGCTTTGATGTAGGGGTCGAACACGGCCGCCAGCAATTCGCGCCGGGCGAAAAGAAAGCCGAACAGGATCCCGCCGACGGCACCGGTCACGAAGGCCAGAATCGTCTCGACGAGGGTGATGTAGAGGTGCCGCCAGATCTCGCCCGTGGCGAACAGCTTCCAGACCCGCGCCAGCACATCCACAGGTGTCGAGAAGAAGAACTGGATCTGCTTCGGCTGCCCGAGGATCGGATACACCGTGAGCACGTGCCAGATGGCCAGCATCGTAAGGCCGACGAGAACCTGGAGCGTGAGGAGCTTGGTACGGGTCATTCGGAGGCTCCCTCCCCTTGCGCGTAGGCCTTCTGAACCTCGGTCCTGAGGCTGGCCCAGATCTCCTTGTGAATGTGATGGAAGGCGGGCTCCAGGCGCACCTCGGCGATGTCGCGCGGGCGCGGCAGGTCCACGGGGAAGTCGCCGATGATGCGCGCCGCCGGCCCCGCCGACATCACCACCACCCGATCGGAGAGCGAAATCGCCTCCTCCAGATCGTGGGTCACGAAAAGCACCGCCTTCTTGTTGGCGGCCCAGAGGTTGAGGAGCAGGTTGCCCATGATCTGCCGCGTCTGCGCATCAAGGGGGCCGAAGGGCTCGTCCATGAGCAGGATCTCGGGATCTCGGATCAGCATCTGCGCCAGGGCCACGCGCTTGCGCTGCCCGCCCGAGAGCATGTGAGGGTAGCGATCCACGAAGGCCGCGAGGCCGACCCGGCCCAGCCAGTCCCGCGCCCTCGCATCCGCCTCGGCCCGCGGCACGCCCTTGGGTTCGAGGGCGACCGCCACGTTTTCAATGGCCGTCTTCCAGGGCATGAGCGCATCCTGTTGGAAGAGGTAACCCGCTCGCGCGTTGAGGCCGGCCAGCGAGGCGCCGAAAATGCCGACCTGCCCGGCGGACGGCTTGAGCAGGCCCGCGGCGGCATTGAGCAGGGTGGACTTGCCGCACCCCGTCGGCCCGACGATGGAGACGAACTCCCCCGGCCTCACGGTGAGGTCGATCGCCTCGACCGCGGTGTAGCGGGCGCCGCCCTTTAGGCCGAACGCTATGGCGATGTTGTGCAGGGCGACTGCGGGCGCAGTCGTCGAAGTCGTGTCCATGGGCTTGATCGGGCGTCCCCGCGCCGCGCGTCAGGCGCTTGTGGGCACCCTAAAGCCTCGCTCTCCGATGGCAAGGGGAGCAGGCCGACGGCGGCTCCAGTCAGCCGAGGCCGCCGCCTGATCGGCAAGCGGTGAGGAACCGCCCTTCGGCCCCGCCGTTCCCCTCGCAAGGCCAACGCCAGCGAAGGAGACCCCGATGGGCAAAGGCAAGATGAACGGCGACAATTCCGCGGACAGCAAGGGCCATCTCGACAAGAAGGCCCGCGGCTCCGGCGGCACGATGAAGAACCGCAACGACCCCGGCAAGCAGGACAACAACAAGGCGCAGAACACCAAGTCGAATTCGCAATAACGCCTCAAATGGAAAAGCCCTCATCCGCGAGATGAGGGCTCTCGATGGATCCGGCCGCTGCACGAGCGGCCGGATCGATTCCTGAGCGGCCTAGTTCCGCGACTTGTCCACCAGCGCCTTTTCCTTGATCCACGGCATCATGCCGCGCAGGCGCTCGCCGACCTCTTCGATCGGGTGCGCGGCCATGCGGGCGCGGGTGGCCTTGAAGGAGGTCTGGTTAACGCGGTTTTCCAGCATCCAATCGCGGGTGAACTTGCCGGACTGGATGTCGGTGAGCACCCGCTTCATCTCGGCCTTAGTCTCGGGCGTGATGATGCGCGGGCCCGTCACGTATTCGCCGTACTCGGCGGTGTTCGAGATCGAGTAATTCATGTTGGCAATGCCGCCCTCATAGATGAGGTCGACGATGAGCTTCACCTCGTGGAGGCACTCGAAATAGGCCATCTCGGGCGCGTAGCCCGCTTCCACCAGGGTCTCGAAGCCCGCCTTGATGAGCTCGACCAGGCCACCGCAGAGCACCACCTGCTCGCCGAAGAGATCGGTCTCGCACTCTTCCTTGAACGAGGTCTCGATGATGCCGGCACGCCCGCCGCCATTGGCGGAGGCGTAGGAGAGGCCGATGTCGTGGGCGTTGCCCGTGGCGTCCTGGTGGATCGCAATGAGCGTCGGCACGCCGCCGCCACGCTGGTACTCGGAGCGCACCGTGTGGCCGGGGCCCTTCGGCGCCACCATCAGCACGTCGAGGTCTTGGCGGGGCTCGATGAGGTTGAAGTGGACGTTGAGGCCGTGCGCGAAGAGAAGGGCAGCGCCCTCTTTCATGTTGGGCGCGAGTTCCTGGCGGTAAATGTCGGCCTGAAGCTCGTCGGGGGTCAACATCATGACCACGTCGCCCCACTTGGCGGCCTCGGCCACTTCCATGACCTTGAGGCCCGCCTTCTCGGCCTTGGCCACCGAGGGCGAGCCCTTGCGCAGCGCGACCGCGATGTCCTTCACGCCGGAATCGCGTAGGTTCAGGGCATGGGCGTGGCCCTGGCTGCCATAGCCCACGATGACGACTTTCTTGCCCTTGATGAGGTTGATGTCGGCATCGCGATCGTAATAGATGCGCATCGGTCTTTAGTCCTTCTTCTCGAAGGGGCCCTGCCCCAAAGCCATGCGTTTCGTTACCGGCCCGTGGGCGCTCGCGCAACTTTCCGCTTTTGTGCCGCCGCTTGTAGCGATCAAAGCTGCGCTGGCAAGTCGCCGATGGGCGGAAAAACGCCGGGGATGTCTGCGTGAGATGCAGAGCGTTCCTTGCGGGAGCCTTGCTTGCAGCGGCGCGCCGGAGCCTTATCTCGCAAGGGCTTGAGGAGACTTGCGATGGATAGGCTTGCTACCCCGGAGGAGGTCGTTGCCTTCTGGCGCGAGGCCGGGCCCGACCGTTGGTTCGCGAAGGACGAGGCCTTCGACCAGGCCTGCCGCGACCGCTTCATGCTCACCTACGAGGCGGCGGCGCGAGGCGACCTCAACGAGTGGGAGCTGAGCCCCGACGGCGCGCTGGCCGTGGTGCTCCTCCTCGATCAGTTTCCGCGCAACATGTTCCGCGGCACGCGGCGCGTCTACGCCACGGATCACGCGGCGCTCATGGCTGCCGACCGGGCGGTCGAGCGCGGGCGGGACCAGGAGGTGGACCCGGCGCTCCGCCGCTTCTTCTACCTGCCGTTCATGCACTCGGAGGCCCTGCACCACCAGGAGCGCTCCGTTACCCTGAACGAGGCCCTGGGCGATCCGGAACTCACCAAGTGGTCCGGCCACCACCGGGACATTATCGCCCGCTTCGGCCGCTTTCCGCACCGCAATGCGTTGCTGGGACGCGAGAGCACGCCGGAGGAGGACGCCTTCCTGCGGGAGAGCGAGTTTCGCGGCTAGGCTTCTCTAATAGACGCCGCTGTTGCCGCGCAGGAAGCTGCCGGTCTCCTCGGGGTCGAGCACCGGCGGCGGGCGGCGCGTGGGGGCGGTCTCGACGGGACGGCCCCAGGGGTCCACGGGAGCGCGGCTGAAGGTGCCGCCGTTCTCGAAGGGGTCGCCGCCCGGCTGCCGGCTCCGGCCCGCTTCCTGCCGCGGAGCGGGCACCGGTTGCGGGGTGCTCCGGCCAAGGCCCAAATCCTCGTAGGGGCTGCGCTCGGGAGCCGGACGCTGCTGCGGCCGGTCCACCCGCTGCTCAATGGTGCGGTCTCCCGGAAGGCGGTCCACCCGCTGCTCAAAGGAGCGGTCGTTCGGAAGTCTGTCGGCGCGCTGCTCCTCGGGCAGGCGACGCGGCACCCGGTCCACCCGCTGAGCGTCGGGACGGCGCTCCGCCGTGCGGTCGAGGTCGCGATTGCGCTCGCGAGCGATCTGATCGTTCGGGCGGCGGCGCTGCTGCTGCACTTGCTGCTCGTACTGGCGACGGCGGGCCATGCCGAGGAGGCAGCCCGCAACCGCGCCTTTCACCGTGTGGCCGCCGGCGAAATGCCCGGCCACGGCTCCGCCGAGCCCGTATTTGAGGCATCCGCCGGGGCTGCCTTGGGCCTGAGCCTGTGCGGATCCAAGGGCAAGAAACAGAACAGCCGTGCTGGCGTAGGCAATCGCTTTCATGGAAAACTCTCTCACTCGTCTAGAGGAACGAGTGCCCGAGAGGCCCGGTTCCAGGGCAGGCTGTCGCCCCAGGGCATGCCCGCCATGCAGGCCCGAACCCTTCGCGAGAGCGGGCGTTTCATCTCCATCCAACGGGAGCAACGCCCATGAAGACGAACGAGCAGAATCAGCCGCAGGAGCGGCACACCGGCGCGACGAAGCCTGGCCAGCACCAGGAAAGCCGGGACCACAACAAGCACAACCATTCAGGCCAGGGCGAGCAGAAGCCCCAGAAGCACTCGCCGGCTCAGGAAAAGCACTAAACCTTCAGCGGAGCGGGCCTAGAGCCCCTCCGCACCCCGTGCCATGGCGGCGATGCCGGTGCGGGACACCTCGGCCAAGCCCACCGCCGTCATCAGCTTGATGAAGCGCTCGACCTCCTCGGTCGAGCCCGTGAGCTCGAACACGAAGGAGGTGAGCGTAGCGTCGAGGGTCCGTGCCCCGAAGGCCGAGGCGAGGCGCATGGCCTCCACCCGGTGGTCGCCCTTGCCCACCACCTTCACGAGGCAAAGCTCGCGCTCGATCGCCTCGCCCTGAAGCGTCAGGTCCACGACCCGGTGCACGGGCACGAGCCGCCCGAGTTGGCTCTTGATCTGCTCGATCACCGCATTCGTGCCCGCGGTCACGATGGTGATGCGGGAGATGTGGGCCTCGTGCTCGGTTTCCGTGACCGTGAGGCTCTCGATATTGTAGCCGCGGCCCGAGAACATCCCGGCGATCCGCGCCAGGACGCCGGGCTCGTTGTCGACGACGATGGCGAGCGTGTGCCGGTTCACGGGCTCGATGCGGGTCGGGTCGGGATAATGGGTGCTCATCAGGGTCATGGGTACTCTGTCTTCTTCGCTTCTTATCCTCAACCGGGCCCAGCACAAGCTACCGCGACGGCATCACCCGTTCAGGCGGCCCGCCGGTAGACGGCAATCGGCTGCTCGTCGACCTCGTCGTGAGGCACCACCCAGGGCTCCTTGAGGGCTTCGAGCAGCCATTCGCGATAGGCTGGCGTCGAGAGCACCGCGTCCATGTAGGCCGTCGTGTCGTCGCGCACGGGGATCGAATAGGTGGAGAGCCGCGTCACCACGGGCGCGAACATGGCGTCCGCGGCCGAGAACCCGCCGAAAAGAAAGGGCCCATGCGTGCCGAAGCAGCGCCGCGCCTCGCGGAAGATCTGCTCGATGCGCGCCACGTCCCGTGCCACCGCCTCGCCGCGGTCCCTCTCCGGGTACTTCTTGCCGAGGTTCATCGGACACGCCGAACGTAGAGCCTGAAAGCCCGCATGCATCTCGGCCGAGATCGCCCGCGCCATGGCCCGAGCCTTCGGATCGAGCGGCCAAACGGACGTGGAATAGGTGTCGGCCACGTATTCCATGATCGCGATGGATTCCCACACCGTTACGTCGCCGTCGATCAGGACCGGCACCTTGCCGGCGGGCGAGTGCTTGCGGATGCGCGCGGGGGTGTCGGGCTGATCGAGGGGAATGACGATCTCATCGAAGGCGATACCAAGCTGCTTCATGAGAAGCCACGGCCGCATCGACCAGGAGGAGTAGAGCTTGTTGGCGATCACGAGGGTGGGCATGGCAGATCTCGCGCTTGAAGGTTGGTCGCGGTACTCTGGTGGAGGCTGCGACCGGTCGCCCATGACAAGGTGTGACGGGTCCGATCACCCGACGTGATGAGCCCTCCCCTTGCGGGAAGGACGATCACACTAGCATCTTGCCCTTCTCGTCGATCACGGACCCGATGTCGGTGCCGGTTTCGCCGAGGTAGTCGCTCAAGAGCATCTCGTTGTGCGCCTTGCCCGACGGGATCATGGGGAAGCAGTTCTCGGTCTTGTCCACGATGCAGTCGAAGATCACGGGACGATCCACGTTGATCATCTCGGTGATCGCCGCATCGAGATCGCCCGGCCGATCGCAACGGATACCCACGCCGCCATAGGCTTCCGCAAGCTTCACGAAATCGGGCAGGCTCTCCGAATAGCTCTGGGAATAGCGCCCGCCGTGCAGCAATTCCTGCCACTGGCGCACCATACCCATGTACTCGTTGTTGAGGATGAAGATCTTCACCGGCAGGCGATACTGAACGGCCGTCGACATCTCCTGCATGTTCATGAGGATCGATGCCTCGCCTGCGATGTCGATGACGAGTGCCTTCGGGTGCGCGAGCTGCGTTCCGATAGCGGCAGGCAACCCATAGCCCATGGTGCCCAAGCCCCCGGACGTCATCCAGCGGTTCGGCTCCTCGAACTTGAAGTATTGTGCCGCCCACATCTGGTGCTGGCCCACCTCCGTGGTCACAAAGGTCTCGCGCCCGCGGGTGAGTTCGTAGAGGCGCTCCACCGCGTATTGCGGCTTGATGGTTTCGGAAGACGGCCGATAGGCGAGGCAGTTGCGGCCGCGCCAGCCCTGGATCTTGTTCATCCACTCCTTCAGCGCCGGCTTGTCGAGCTGTGGCGCGCTCGCGCGCCACAGGCGCACCATGTCTTCGAGCACATGGGCGCAATCACCGATGATCGGGATGTCGACCTTCACGTTCTTGTTGATCGAGGACGCATCGATGTCGACGTGGATGCGCTTGGAGAAGGGCGAGAAGGCGTCGAGCCGCCCGGTGATGCGGTCGTCGAAGCGCGCGCCGATGTTGATCATCACGTCGCATTCGTGCATCGCCAGGTTCGCCTCATAGGTTCCATGCATGCCAAGCATGCCGAGGAACTGCAGATCGGATGCCGGATAGGCGCCGAGCCCCATGAGGGTCGAGGTGATCGGGAAACCCGTCAGGCGCACGAGTTCGCGCAGGAGCGCCGCGGCATGCGGGCCTGAATTGATGACGCCGCCGCCGGTGTAGAAGACGGGGCGCTTCGCGGTGGCCATGAGTTCGACCGCAGCGCGGATCTTGTCCATGTCGCCCTTCACGGTGGGGCGATAGGTCTTGTGCTGGTTGTTCGTCGGCCGGGCATAGAGGCCGCTCTTGAATTGGATGTCCTTCGGCAGGTCCACCACCACCGGGCCCGGGCGCCCGGTCGCGGCCACGTAAAATGCCTCGTGCAGGATGCGCGGCAGGTCCTCGATCGATTTCACGAGATAGTTGTGCTTCGTGCAGTGGCGCGTGATGCCGACCGTGTCGCATTCCTGGAATGCGTCCGAACCGATGAGGTGCGTCGGCACCTGGCCCGTGATGCACACGAGCGGCACGCTGTCCATCATGGCATCGGTGAGGCCCGTCACCGCGTTCGTGGCGCCGGGACCCGAGGTCACGAGCACGACGCCGACCTTTCCGGAAGAGCGTGCGTAGCCCTCCGCCGCATGCACGGCGGCCTGCTCGTGGCGCACGAGGATGTGGCGCACCTTCTCCTGGTGGAAGAGCGCGTCGTAGATCGGAAGCACGGCTCCGCCCGGATAACCGAAGAGCGTGTCAACGCCCTGATCCTGCAAGGCGCGGATCACCATCTCGGCGCCGGTCATCATCTCGCTCATCGTCTCGCTCCGTGGTGCTCTGCTGTGCTTGTACGTCGGGTGTCGTGCGGCCAATAAAAAAGGCCCCGGAGGGGGCCTGTGCGCCATCGTCGGATGCAACGGGGTCTTATCCCCGCTCCGTCGACGGCGCCTCACATACGAGAATAAGCTTGCGCATTCGCCCCGCTCTCGCGAACCAAAGTTACCTGGACGGTACCGGAGGCGGCGATTTCGGTCAAGCGCGTTTCCTGACGCGTCTCGCCGCCTCCAAGCGGGGCCGTGGCCTAGAGCTGCTGCAGGTGCCGGGCCAGTTCCTCGGGGGCCGAGAAGAAGGGCGAGTGGCTCGTGCCCATCGTGATCACGCGCACGTCCGGCTGTGCGGCCGTCATCCGGCGCTGGAGCCCGATCGGGATGGCGCGGTCCTCGGTGGTCTCGATGAACACGCGTGTCTTGACCTTCCGGTCACCGCTTAAGCTCAGCGGCGTCACGAAGGGCGCAAGGGCCTGCGGCACGAGCCGCGCCTTCGCGTTGGCTACGTCCTCGTCCAAGCAGTCGGCGTAGAAGGCCGGCTTGATGGCTTCGTCCTTCACCGTGGCACTCGCCCCGTTCTCTGCGACCACCAGATTGGCGGTTACGAGAGAGTCGTGGTTGGTCTGGGCCATACCGAGCAGTGTCTCCCCGTTCGGGAGCAGGAAGGCTCCGAGATAGACGAGGGTATCGACCTGGTCGCCGCATTGCTCGGCGGCTTGGCTGATCACAACGCCTCCCATGCTGTGGCCGACGAGGATCACGGGCTCGCCCGCATCGCGCACGACGTTGCACACATGGTCCGCATAGGCCTGGAGCGAGACCTGCTCGGGCGGCGTTCCGTCGCGGCCGTGGCCCGGAAGATCCGGGGTCAGCACCGTGTGGCCCGCCTGCTCCAGGAGCGGTTTCACCTTCTCCCAGCACCAGCCGCCGTGCCAGGCGCCGTGGATCAGAACATAGGTGCTCATCGACTATTCTCCCGTAACGATTCGTATAACGGTGGCATGGTTCGCCCCTAAAGGCTGCTGCGCTACGGCCACAGGTGGAGTCGGCGGGCGGGCGACCTAACGGAAGGTAGCAAGCCCTTCCAGCACGTGGGCTTCCGCCTCCTCCGGGGCCACCCAGGTCCAGTCCGGTAGCTGGTGGCGAAACCAGGTGAACTGGCGCTTCGCGTAGGCGCGAGTATCGGCCTGCCCCTTGGCGATGGCGCCCTGCAGGGAGAGGTCGCCCCGCAGATGGGCCAGAAGACCTGGCACCCCGTGCGCCCGCATCACCGGCAGCATCGGGTCGAGGTTGCGCTCGCCGAGCGCCCTCACCTCTTCAAGAGCGCCGCGCTCCATCATCCCGACGAAGCGCGCGTCGATCCGGCGGCGGAGTTCGTCGCGCTCAGGGGTCAGGAAGAGCTTGAGCAGGCGCCGGGCACCGAGAGGCCCCGGCCGGCGCTCGCCGTGAAAGGATACGAGAGGCCGCCCCGTGGCGGCGAAGATTTCGAGCGCCCGCTGCACGCGCAGGCGATCGGACGGCCGCAGGGTTAGCCCGGTCTCGGGGTCGCGCTCCATGAGCAGGCGATGCAGGTCCGGCGTGGCAACGCCGTCGCTTTCCCGGCGTACCGCCTCGCGGACCTCGTCGGGCACGGGCGGGATTTCGGAAAGGCCTGTCGTAAGCGCCTTGAAGTAGAGGCCCGTTCCGCCGACGAACACCGGGACTGTGCCAGCCGGCAGACTGTCCAGCAGTTCGACCGCGCCTCGCACGTAATGCCCGACGGAGTAATTCACCGCCCCGTCCACATGGCCGTAGAGCCGGTGCGGCACGCCGCCCATCTCGGCCTCGGCGGGCCGGGCAGAGAGCACGTGGAGGTCGCGGTAGACCTGCATCGAATCGGCGTTGATCACGACCCCGCCGAGTGCCTGGGCCACGCGCACGCCCAGAGCCGACTTGCCTGAGGCGGTCGGCCCTGCAATGAGAACCGCGCCGATCTCTCCCTCGCCTGAGCCCAAAGTGCAGCCCCAACGCCTCGTCGCGACCCTAGTCGCGAACCCTGCCCGCCCGGCCGTCACCGATGCCGTGGTTGCGGCCGCCGCGCGGGCGCTGGGACATGACCCGCAAGTCGCCATCCTCGCAAGGGAAATCGCCGCCGACCTGATGTTCGAAGCGGTGGCGGCCGAGGCCGAGGCGCGGATCCGTGCGAGCCTCGAGGGCGCGCCGGTCGACGTGATCGTCCAGCCCCATGCCAACCGCCGCAAGCGGCTGTTCCTCGCCGACATGGACTCCACCATGATCGGCCAGGAATGCATCGACGAACTCGCCGATTACGTGGGGCTGAAGGCGGAGGTCTCAGGGATCACCGAGCGGGCGATGCGCGGCGAAATCGCCTTCGAGCCGGCGCTCCGCGAGCGGGTTGCCTTGCTCAAGGGCCTGCCGCTCTCGGTAATCGACGAGATCATCGCCGCGCGGATCACCCTCATGCCGGGTGGGCCGGCGCTGGTGCGGACCATGCGGGCGAACGGCGCCTACACGGCCCTCGTTTCCGGCGGCTTCACCCTCTTCACAGGCCCGGTCGCGCAGATGATCGGCTTCCACGAGCACCGCTCCAATACCCTCCTGCTCGAAGGCGAGACGCTGGCAGGAGAGGTTGCGGAGCCGATCCTCGGCCGGGAGGCGAAGCGCGCGACATTGGTCGAGCTCCGCGAGCGCCATGGCCTTGCCGCCCCCGACACCATGGCGGTGGGCGATGGCGCCAACGACCTCGCCATGCTGGGCGAAGCGGGCCTTGGCATCGCCTTCCGGGCAAAGCCCGCCGTTGCAGCCGCCGCCCACGCCCGGGTCGAGCACGGGGACCTGACGGCGCTGCTCTACGCTCAGGGCTACCGAGCGGAAGAGTTTCTGCTGGAGTGACCTAGAAGGGTCTCAGTGCTGCAACGGACGCGGACGAACGCTCACCACCGGATGAGCGCGGAGCCCCAGGTGAAGCCGCCGCCGATGGCCTCCAGCATCACGAGGTCGCCCTCTTTGATGCGGCCGTCCTTGCGGGCGGCGTCGAGGGCGAGCGGGATCGAGGCCGCGGAGGTGTTGCCGTGCTTGTCGACGGTGATCACCACCTTCTCGGGGGCGATGCCGAGCTTTTCCGCGCTCGCCGTGATGATGCGCTTGTTGGCCTGATGCGGTACGAACCAGTCGAGTTCCTCGGCGCTCGTGCCCGTCGCCTCGAAGGCGTCTCGGATTACGTCGATCACGGCGCCGACCGCGAAGCGGAAGACCTCCTTGCCCTCCATTTTGAGCACGCCCGTGGTCTTGTTGGAGCCTGGGCCGCCGTTGACGTAGAGCTTCTCGCGGTGGCGGCCGTCGGAGCGCAGATGCGTGGTGAGCACGCCCCGGTCGGCGTTCGTGCCCTCCGCTTCCTGCGCCTCGAGCACGATGGCGCCGGCACCGTCGCCGAAGAGCACGCAGGTGGTGCGGTCCTCCCAGTCGAGGATGCGCGAGAAGGTTTCGGCGCCGATGACGAGCGCGCGCTTGTTGGCCCCCGAGACCAGGAACTTGTCGGCCACCGAAACCGCATAGACGAAGCCCGTGCACACCGCCTGCACATCGAAGGCGGCGCCCTGGTGGATGCCGAGCCCCTCCTGGATCACGGTGGCGGTTGAGGGAAAGGTGAAGTCGGGCGTCGAGGTGCCGACGACGACGAGGTCGATGTCCCCCGCTTCCAGGCCCGCATCCTTGAGCGCGGCCTGCGCGGCGCGGATGCCGAGATAGGACGTGGTCTCGTGATCGGCCGCGATATAGCGCTGCTCGATGCCGGTGCGCTGCACGATCCACTCGTGTGAGGTCTCGACCCGGGTCACGAGATCATGGTTCGTGACGACGCGCTCCGGCAGATAGGAGCCGCAGCCTCGCACGACGGAACGGATACGTTTCAAAACCAGCTCTTCCCTTGCACCGCGCGGTTCCGCGCCGGCACCATCCATATGGGATGCAGCGTCCGGGCCTTATCAGGCCTGGGCGTCCTCCACCGGGTTCTGCTCCAGCATGGTCCGGATCGTCTGCATCAACTCGTAATGGGCCATGTCGTAGGCGATATCGATGGCGCTCGCGAAACCGAGCGCATCGGTGCCCCCATGGCTCTTGATCACGACCCCTTCAAGGCCGAGGAACACGCCGCCGTTCACCTTGCGGGGGTCCATCTTCTCCTTCAGGGCGTCGAAGGCCTTCTTGGCGAAGAGGTAGCCGATCTTCGCCATGGTCGTGCGCCCCATGGCGGAGCGCAGATATTCGCCGATCTGCTTCGCGGTGCCCTCGGCGGTCTTGAGCGCGATGTTGCCCGTGAAACCCTCGGTCACGACCACGTCCACGGTGCCCTTGCCGAGATCGTCGCCCTCCACGAAGCCGCGGTAGTCGAGGTTCGGGAGATTGGCCTCGCGCAGGATCCGGCCGGCCTCCTTCACGGTCTCGATGCCCTTGATCTCCTCGGTGCCGACATTGAGCAGGCCCACGGTCGGCCGGTCGAGATCGAATACGATGCGGGCCATGGCGGCTCCCATGATCGCCATGTCGACGAGGTGCCCGGCATCCGCCCCGATTGTGGCGCCCACATCGAGCACGATGCTCTCGCCGCGGAGCGTCGGCCACATGGCTGCGATCGCGGGGCGCTCGATATGGGCCATGGTCTTGAGGCAGACCTTGGACATGGCCATGAGGGCGCCGGTGTTGCCGGCGGAGACGGCCGCATCCGCCTCCCCATCGCGTACGGCCTGCACGGCCTTCCACATGGAGGATTTGCCGCGCCCGGTGCGAATCGCCTGGGAGGGCTTCTCGTCCATGGCGATCGCCACATCCGTGTGCCGAACCTCGACGGCCCCTTTCAGGGCCGGATGGGCGGCCAGCAGCGGATTGATCACCGCCTCGTCGCCAAACATGAGGAAGCGGAGGCCCGGATGCCGTTCCAAGGCCAGCGCAGCGCCGGGGACCACCACCGTCGCGCCATGGTCGCCGCCCATCGCGTCGAGCGAGATACGCACTGACTTGGGCATCGGCGGGCGGATCTTTCCTAGGCGGTTCGAGGGCGCGGGGGCCGGACAGGCGGCGGAAAATAACGGTTTGCCGGGAGCCCGCAACCGAAATCGGCCCTCGCCGGATGGGGCTACTCCCGCTTCAGCTTCGCCAGGGCCGCGAACGGCGAGTCGGGCTTGTCGTCACCCTTGTAGTCGAAATCGACCCCAGGCTTGCGCGGATAGGGGTCGAGACCGAGCGCCAGGAACTCGGCCGTAAGCGCGCCGAGGTCGACATGGCCGTTCACGATCTCATCCGGGGGCTCGTATTCGTGCATCTCCGTCGGCGGCTCGGCCGGCATGCCGCTCGGCTCCGCGAAATCCACCTCCACCTCCTCCTCGATCTCCGTGTCGAAGGGGTCGAGGGTGACCACGCAGGTTTGCGCCACCTTGGCGATGACGCGGCCTTCCACATGGATGCCTTTGGCGGAGCCCTTGATGCGGTACTCGCCGGCCAGCGAATGGATGGCCGGCAGCTTGAAATCCTTGGCGAGCGCCGCGCATTCCTCGGCCGTGGCCTCGATCCGCGTCTGCGTGCCCTGTGCCGGCACGTTGGACACATCCACGGAACGGGAGAACGGCCCGACCGATTGGGGGGTGATGGTTTCACCGTGACGCATCGCAAACTCCTCCGTGAAACGTCCCTCGCCTCGAAGACCGCGCGGCCGCACCCTTAAACGCTTCGGGGAGCCGCGGGTGCCCGGCCTTACGGGGCCGGCACCGCCTCGGGGTGTGGGAATGGGGGGCCCTGCCGCAGCATCGTGTCAAGCGGGGCGGTTCTCACCGCCCGGTCGGCAGCAAGAGCGTAGTGAGCTAGAGCCGAGGCCGGGGCTTCGCCGCCGAGCGCGTTGCGCCCGAGGATCGCCGCCAATTCCGCCTCGTCTCCCCGGTCGAGGGCAGGATCGTAGGCGCAAGCGCGGCCATAGAAGGCCGAGGCCAGGGTTTTCATCCGTTTCGGCACGGCGGTGTCCCCCACTCCCATCTCGCGCAAGGAGGCATCGAGGTCGCGGAAGAAGGCGTCGGTGAGGTCGCGCGCCAGATCGTCGGCCGGCTGCGGCTTACCGCGCAGGCCGCGCAGGGCCAGGATCATGTGAAGGGAGAGCGCCTCGAAGCGGCCCTCCAAGGTGTCGGGAATGCCGAACTGGGCGTAAAGCGCCGGCTGCCGGGCCGCGTCCGCGATCTGCTTGTAGAGGGTCGCGACCTGGGTGCGGCGCGGGTCGGGACGAAAGAGGTTGAGGACCAACTGGAGCATGGGGATCCGAAGGGGCAGCATCGCCCACCGTATATAGGGTCGCGGGGGTCGTCGCGGCAGGGCACGCGGGGCGGTGCCGCCTTGTCAAAGGCGACGCTTTCGGGTTACGGCATCGCTTTCTCCCGGCGCAAGGCTTCCCCAGCGCCTTCATCCGCGTGGATCATCCGATGAAGCGTCGTTCTTCCTCCCTCCCCCTGCGTCTCGCCGCCGTGGTCGCGCTCGGCCTCTCGGGCGCCGCCTGCACCAGCATCGGCGAGGAATTCCAGCGGGGCTATATCCTCGACGAGGGTGCGCTCGCGAGCGTGAAGCCCGGCATGAGCGCCGATCAGGTGCTCCAAACCATGGGTACCCCCTCGACGGTCTCCACGGTGGGCAACCGCAACTGGTACTACATCAGCCAGACCTCGCGCCGAACCGTGCAGTTCATGGGCGAGACGGTGACGAACCAGCGGATCGCGGCGGTCTACTTCACACCCGCGCTCCGCGTCGAGCGAGTAGCGCTCTACGGCATCCAGGAAGGCCGCGTCTTCGACTTCATCACCCGCACGACGCCGACCGGCGGGCAGGACGCCAACCTCATCTCCCAGCTTCTCCAGGGGCCTGGTGCTGGGTTCATCCCCAAGGGGATGTAAGCCGAACATCCTTCGAATCGCTAACCACGATCAATGCCCGGCCCGGAGCCGGGCATTTTGCTGTGAGGCGTTGATTGAAACAGAAAAGCCCCGCGGCTCGCGCCGCGGGGCGTTTTTTGTCCGTCCTTCGACCAGCGCTTAGGAATGCGCCAGGATCGCGAGGAGCAGGAGGGCGATGATGTTGGTGATCTTGATCGCCGGGTTCACGGCGGGGCCCGCCGTATCCTTGTAGGGGTCGCCGACGGTGTCGCCGGTCACGGACGCCTTGTGGGCCTCAGAACCCTTGTGGTGCGTCACGCCGTTGGCATCCGTGAAGCCATCCTCGAAGGATTTCTTCGCGTTGTCCCAGGCGCCGCCGCCGGAGGTCATGGAGATCGCGACAAAGAGGCCCGTCACGATGACGCCGAGCAGCATGGCGCCCACCGCCGAGAAGGCCTCGGACTTGCCCGCGATCCAGTAGACCACGAAGTAGGTGACGATCGGCGCCAGCACCGGCAGCAGCGAGGGGATCACCATCTCGCGGATCGCCGCCTTCGTGAGCATGTCGACCGCGCGGCCGTAATCGGGACGCTCGGTGCCGGCCATGATGCCCGGCTTCTCTCGGAACTGGCGGCGCACCTCCTCGACCACCGCACCGGCCGCGCGACCGACCGCCGTCATGCCCATGCCGCCGAAGAGGTAGGGGATGAGGCCGCCGAACAGCAGGCCCACCACCACGTACGGGTTGGCGAGCGAGAAGTTCGCCTGGACGCCCTGGAAGTAGGGGTACTGGTTGGCGTTGCGGACGAAGTAGTCGAGGTCCGAGGTGTAGGCCGCGAAGAGCACGAGGGCACCAAGTCCGGCGGAGCCGATGGCGTAGCCCTTAGTGACGGCCTTCGTGGTGTTGCCGACCGCGTCCAGCGCGTCCGTGGACTTGCGGACTTCCTTCGGCAGGCCGGCCATCTCGGCGATGCCGCCGGCGTTGTCGGTGACGGGGCCGAAGGCATCGAGGGCCACGATCATGCCGGCGACGCCGAGCATGGCGGTGACCGCGATCGCGATGCCGAAGAGGCCCGCGAGCTTGAAGGCCACGATGATGCCGGCGACGATCACGATGGTGGGGAGCGCTGTGGCTTCGAGCGACACCGCGAGGCCCTGGATCACGTTGGTGCCGTGACCCGTCACGGAGGCCTGCGAGATCGAGCGCACCGGACGATAGCCGACACCCGTGTAGTACTCGGTGATCACCACGATGAACGCGGTGGCCACAAGACCCACCACGGCGCACCAGAAGAGGGCGCCGGAGGTGAATTCGACGCCGGTGTTGGTGCGGAAGGTGGGCGAGAAGCCGCCAAAGACCCCGAAGTTCACCAGGGCGATGGCGACGAGCGAAAGCACGCCCGTGGCGATCAGGCCCTTGTAGAGGGCGCCCATGATGGACTGGTTCTGGCCGAGCTTCACGAAGAAGGTGCCGATGATCGAGGTCACGATGCAGGCGGCGCCGATGGCGAGCGGGTAGAGGAGCATCGCCTCGAGGACCGGCTGGCCGGCGAAGAAGATCGCCGCGAGCACCATGGTGGCCACGATGGTCACCGCGTAGGTCTCGAAGAGGTCGGCGGCCATGCCGGCGCAATCGCCGACGTTGTCGCCCACGTTGTCCGCGATGGTGGCGGGATTGCGCGGGTCATCCTCCGGGATGCCGGCCTCGACCTTGCCGACGAGGTCGCCGCCGACGTCCGCACCCTTGGTGAAGATGCCGCCGCCGAGACGGGCAAAGATGGAGATCAGCGAGGCGCCGAAACCCAGCGCCACGAGGCTGTCGATGACCTCGCGGCTCGACGGCGAGAGGCCGGCGATGCGGGTGAGATAGCCGTAATAGAGGGCAACGCCGAGGAGCGCGAGACCGGCGACGAGGAGGCCCGTCACCGCGCCCGCCTTGAAGGCGACGTCGAGGCCGCCGCCGAGCGACTGGGTCGCGGCCTGGGCGGTGCGGACGTTGGCGCGCACCGACACGTTCATGCCGATGAAGCCCGCAAGGCCCGAGAGGATCGCGCCAATGGCGAAACCGACGGCGACCCGAAGGCCGAGAAGCCAGATGAGGACGACGAAGAGCACCACGCCGACGACCGCGATGGTGAGGTATTGGCGCCGCAGATAGGCCTGCGCGCCCTCCGCGATGGCGCCGGCGATCTCTTGCATGCGCTGGGTGCCCGCGTCGCGCTTCATCACGTCGCCGTAGGCCCAAACGCCGTAGGCGACGGACAGCAAGCCGCCTAACACGATAAGGAGCAGTGCCATGGAGTCTTCGTCCTCTGGTGGGGGAGCGGAGGAGGAAGTGCTGGCCGAAAACGCGCCTCCCGCGCGCCCGCCCAGCTCCCCGCCCCTGGGAGATCGGTTCTCAGTGCCAAAAAACTTGGCAAATCGCAAACACGACTTGAGGCGAAGTCACAGAAGGATGGGGTAGATTCCTCTTTTCCCTCCCTTTGCGGAGCCGAACGGTTACGCCACCGCCGGTTTCGAGCGCACCTGCAGGAGCAGCAGCACCAAGGCCAGGGCCACGGGCGGGAAGACGAGCCAGTTCACCGTTTCCCAGCCGCCCACATGGAGGAGCTTGCCGGAGGAAAACGAGGCGACCGCAACCGAGCCGAACACCAGAAAATCATTGGCGGCCTGCACTTTGGCGCGCTCCTCGGGGCGGTAGCAGTCGGTCACGAGCGAGGTCGCGCCGATGAAGCCGAAGTTCCAGCCGATGCCGAGGAGCACGAGGGTGACCCAGAAATGGCCGACGCTGAGGCCCGAGAGCCCGACCACGGCGGAGGCCGCGATGAGGATGAGACCCGCGACCGTCACCTGCTCCTTGCCGAAACGCTCGATCAGGCGCCCGGTGAAGAAGCTCGGGCCGAACATCGCGATGATGTGCCACTGGATGCCGAGCGTCGCGGTCTCGACCGAATGCCCGCAGCCCACCATGGCCACGGGCGTGGCGGTCATCACGAAGCTCATGAGACCGTAGGACACGAGGCCCGCCGCCACCGCCGTGACGAAGCGTGGCTGGCGCACGATCTCGGAGAGTGGCCGGCCGCCGGCCTTCGGGGCATCGCTCACCGGCGTCGGGCGCAGGAAGGCGAGAATCGCGATGGAGACGAGCGCCAGCGCCGCCTGGCCGATAAAGCCGCCCGCAAAAGGCACGTTAGGGAGCGCATCCTTGGTCCAGATCACCGTCTGGGGCCCGATGATCGCCGCCGCGAGGCCGCCGATCATCACCCAGGAAATGGCCCGCGCCTTGAACTTGTCGGAGGCCGAATCCGTGGCCGCAAAGCGGTAGCTCTGCACGTAGGAGCCGTAAAAGCCCGAGATGAAGGTGCCGAGGCAGAAGAGCCAGAAGCTGCCGGCCGCGATGCCATAGGCCGCGACGCACCCAGCGATCACGCCCACGATCGCCCCGACGATATAGCCCGTGCGGCGTCCCGCCCTCCGCATCAGCATGGCGGCGGGAATGGTGCCCAGCGCCAGACCGAGCTGCGTGACGCTCACGGGCAACGTCGCGAGCGCCTTGTCCTCCGCCAGGGTTTGGCCGACGAGCCCGCCGAGCGCAATCACAATGGACGGGTTGGCGCTCCCGAAGGCCGCCGCCATCGCAAGGATCAAGGCGTTCTGCTTGGCGAGGGTGTCGTCGGGTTTGAAGGGCATGGCCTCGATCGCGACCCCTTGGCCGCCGGTTAGAAGTGGCTGAACGAGCCGCCCGTGATGGGGCGCTCGCCCCCCCTGCCCCGAATGCGGGGTGGATCCGAGCCATCCTCGATTGCGCCTATGGTCGTCAAGGCGAGCCCCATGCGCCTGGCGTCGGCCTGGGCTGCATCGAAGCGCTCGGGCGGGAGGGTACAGAGGATTTCGTAATCGTCCCCGCCCGTGAGCGCGCGCTCAAGAAGGCTCCCCTCGATCTGCACCGCCGCGGCGGCCGCGGCCGAGAGCGGCACGCGTTCTTCGTCGATCACGCCCGAAATGCCGCTCGCGCGGCAGAGCTTGGCGAGGTCGCCGAGCAGGCCGTCGGAGACGTCCATCGCGGCATGGGCGTGCTCCCTCAGAGCTGTGGCGAAGTCGATGCGCGGCCGGGGATGCAGGTAGCGGTCGGCGAGATGGGCCCGGTGCTCCGCGGAAAGGCGCCCCGCCCAGGCCGGCTCGCGGCGCAGGAGCAGGCCAAGCGCCGCGTCCCCAATGGTGCCGGTGGTGCAGACCAGGTCGGCGGGCTTCGCCCCGCTCCGCCGCACCATGGTCCCGGAGGGTACCTGCCCCAGCGCTGTCACGGACAGGGTGACCTCGCCCGATGCCCTCACGGTGTCGCCGCCGAGGAGCGGACAGCGCCACTCCCGCGCCGCCTCGCCGAGCCCATGGGCGAAGGCGGCGAGCCAGTCTTCCGTCCAGTCTTCTGGGAGTGCGAGGCCGAGCAGGAAGCCCACCGGCTCCGCACCCTTGGCGGCGAGATCCGACACGTTCACGCCGAGCGCCTTGCGCGCGATGGAGCCCGGCGCGTCGTCGGGCAGGAAGTGCACCCGACTGACGAGAGCGTCCTTGGTGAGCACGAGATCGTGCCCCGCCTGCGGGGCGATGCAGGCCGCGTCGTCGCGCAGCCCCAATCCACCCTCGGCCGCAAGCGGCGCGAAGTAGCGGGCGATGAGGCTATCCTCGGAGGGGCGGGGCATAGGGGGAGAGTGGCAGGGATGATCCCTCCCCGCCAGGGGAGAGGGACCGGGTTACTTCCGCCCTGCCGCCTTCTTCTCCAACTCGCCGGCCCTCACCTCGCGGGTGAGATTGTCGAGAACCGCGTTCACGAGGCCAGGCTCATCCTCGCCGTAGAAGGAATGGGTGACGTCCACATACTCGGTGATGACCACGCGGGCCGGTACGTCCTTGCGGTACATGAGCTCGAACGTTCCGGCGCGGAGAATGGCGCGCAGCACCGCCTCGACCCGCTTTAGGGGCCAGCCGGCGGCGAGCGCCGCATCCACCCGCTGGTCGATGGGGCGCTGATTCTCGACCACGCCCGAAACGATGTCGCGGAAGAAGCTCAGGTCGGATGGCTGGAACTCGATGCCCTCCACCTCGCGGCCGATCCAGAAGGTCTCGAACTCGGCGAAGATGTCGATCACGCTCTTGGCCGAGACATCCATCTGATAGAGAGCCTGCACGGCGGCAAGCCGCGCGGCCGAGCGCTCGGCGGGTTTAGCCATGGTGCGGGGCTCCGCGGCGGGCGGGTGTTCTCATCCTGGTCTCCTTGTGGGCGGCACGAGGGAGGCGTCCCGTCGCCGGATCGGCGCAGCGGGCGGGCGCGTCCTATCGGGCAGCCGCCTCCAATGTGGTCTTGATGCGCAGCACCGCGAGAGCCGCCTCGGCTGCCCCGCCGCCCTTATTCAATTCGTTCACCCGCGCCCGGGTCCAAGCCTGCTCCTCGTTTTCGACGGTGAGGATGCCGTTCGCCAAGGGAATGCGGCGATCGACCGAGATGTCCATGAGCGCTCGCGCGCTCTCGCCCGCCACGATGTCGTAATGCCCCGTCTCGCCGCGGATCACGCAGCCGAGCGTCACGACCGCATGGTAAGGCCGGCCCGCCGCAGCCGCCGCATCGAGGGCGATGGCGACGGTGGCGGGGATTTCGAGCGCGCCGTCCACCGTGAACACGGTGGCGCTCACCTCAGCATCCATCAGCGCCTGCTTGGCGCCCCGGAGAAGCTCGTCCGCGAGATCATCGTAGTAGCGCGCCTCCACGACGAGCACGCGGGCGCCGGGGACGGTCGGACGGGGGGAGCGGGTTTGGTTGTGGACGATCATGGCTCTGCCGGGCGGAAGGCGGGGGCTCCCCCTACTCCGGTGCCCTCGCCTCCGCAAGCCGCACGGCCGTTCAGGCGGGCTGGCGCGCTTCCGCCAGCCGTGCGGCGTAGCGAGCCATGAGGTCCACTTCGAGGTTGAGCGGATCGCCGGTGCGGCGTTCGCCCCAGGTCGTAACCGCAAGAGTGTGGGGGATGAGCAGAACCGAGAACAGGCTGCCCTCGACGGTATTCACGGTGAGCGAGGTGCCGTCGAGGCAGACCGACCCCTTGGCGGCGATGAACCGGGAGAGACCGTCGGGCGCGCGAATATCGAAGCGGGCGGTCGGACCCCAGGGATCGTCGCCGGGCGTCACCTCCGTCCGCATCACGATCTCGGCGACCCCATCCACATGGCCCGTCACGATATGCCCGCCGAGTTCGTCGCCGATCTTGAGAGAGCGCTCGAGGTTGACCCGGGTGCCGGGTTGCCAGGCCCCGACCGAGGTGCGGGCGAGGGTTTCGGCGGCCGCGTCCACGTCGAACCAGCAGCCGCCCTCGCGGGGGCCGAAACCCACCACCGTGAGGCAGGGTCCTCCGCAGGCGATCGAGACGCCGAGCTGGATCGTGGCCGGATCGTAGGCGGCGTGGATGCGGATGCGTTTCACGCTTCCCTGCCCGCCCTCCACGGAGACCACTTCGCCGACATCGGTGACGATTCCGGTAAACATCAGCGGCCCTCCGGGGCTGTTCGTGGCGGCTGAGAAGGTCGCACCCTCAGCGCTCCCTCTCGTAGATGTCGAGCACGTCGGCCCCGAGGTCGTCCGTGCTCACAAGCCGGAAGCGCGCGTCGAGCGCCCCGGAAAGCTTCGGCCCGAGCGCCGCGAGCCCCTCTTCGCCCAAGGGCGTCCGGCTCGTCGCGGTGGCGAGTTCGTCGATCAGGTCGGCCTCGATGAGGGCCTCGGCCAGATTGGGACCCCCCTCGCTGAACACCCGCGTGATGCCGCGGGACGCGAGCAGCCGGAGAGCTTCCGCCACATCGACCCGCCCTTGGTGAGCCGACACGCGCATGACCTCGGCGCCTGCCGCCACGAGGGCCCGCTCCGCCTCCATGGGCGCGTCTTCGCCGGCCACGATCCAGGTCGGCACCTCGGCCGAGGTGGTGAGGAGCTGGGCGCCGGGGGGCGTGCGCAGATTCGTGTCGATCACCACGCGCACCGGCGAGCGGTGTTCGAGGCCGGGCAGGCGCACGGTGAGCAGCGGGTCGTCGGCCAGAACGGTGCCGATCCCGACCATGATGGCGTCGTGGTGGGCGCGGATGAGGTGCGTGCGGGCGTTGGACAGCGGCCCGGAGATCATCAGCCGTCCGCCGCCGCGCCGTGCCGCATAGCCGTCCGCGGTGCGGGCGAGCTTCAGCATCACGGAGGGGCGCCCTTCCGTGACCCGCAGCACATGGCCGCGATGGGCCCGGCAGGCCTCGTCGGCCAGAGCGCCGGAGACGACCTCGACCCCCGCAGCCTCGAGGCGCTGAAAGCCGGCCCCATGGGCAAAGGAGCTCGGGTCCGGCGCACCGATCACCAGGCGGCGGATGCCGGCCTGGATGAGAAGATCGGTGCAGGAGGCGCCGTAAGCGCTCTTCGAGCGCGCCGAGCAGGGCTCGAGGGTGACGTAGAGCGTGGCGCCCCGCGCGGCCACGCCCGCCGCCTCGAGCGCTACCCGCTCGGCATGCGGCCGGCCGCCGGCCTGCGTCGCGCCGTGGCCCAGGACCAGGCCGTCGCGCACCACAACGGCACCGACGGAGGGGTTCGGCCAGGTGAGCCCGAGATTGCGCGCGCCCACCGCAAGCGCGAGGCGCATGTAGCGCTCGTCCTGCGGGCTGGAGTCGGGAGATGCCACAAGGATCCGCGCCGGGGCGGTCATGCGTCCGCCGTGCCGGCGGAGCGTTTCCGGCGCGGCGCGTCCTCATGCTCCACTTCAGGAGCGGCCTCAGGATCGCCGGCGAGCGAGCCTAAAAGCTCTTCGAAATCGCGGGCTTCGCGGAAATTCTTATAGACCGACGCGAAGCGTACGTATGCGACGTCGTCGAGCCCTTTCAGGCCCTCCATGACGAGGGCGCCCACCTGCTCGCTCGTGACCTCTCCGTCGCCGAGGCTCTCCAGCTGACGCACGACGCCGTTGATCATGCGCTCCACGCGCTCGCGCTCCACGGAGCGTTTGCGCAGCGCCACGTCGATGGAGCGCTGGAGCTTGTCGCGGTCGAAGGGCACCCGGCGGCCGGAGCGCTTCACCACGGTAAGCTCGCGCAGCTGCACCCGCTCGAAGGTGGTGAAGCGGCCGGCGCAATCGGGGCAGACCCGCCGACGGCGGATTGTGGAGGAATCGTCCTGCGGGCGCGAGTCCTTCACCTGTGTGTCGAGGCTTCCGCAATAGGGGCAGCGCATGGGTGACCTAGCGCTCCGTCCCGGAGGGCGCCGGCTGACGTTGGCGCCAAGTGTCGGTCAATTCGCCCGCGAAGCCCCAGTCCACCTCGTCGATCTCTTGAATGACGATGTGCGTGTGTTCCGGCTTCTTGCCCAGCACGTCGACGAGCGTCTGGGTGAAGGCGCGAACGATCGCCTCCTTCTGCTCCCGCGTGGCGCCCTTCGTGATCTGCAGATTGACGTAAGGCATGGCGTCCTCGCGATCAGTAGATCGGGAAGCGCCCGGTCAGTTCGTGCGCGCGCTCCTTCACGGAAGCCTCCACGGCCTCGTTGCCGCCCTCCCCGTTCGCCGCAAGGCCGTCCAGGGTCTCGACGATGAGTTCGCCGACGCGGCGGAACTCGGCGACGCCGAAGCCCCGGGTCGTGCAGGCCGGCGTGCCGAGGCGGATGCCCGATGTCACCATGGGCTTCTCGGGGTCGAAGGGCACGCCGTTCTTGTTGCAGGTGATGTGCGCCCGCCCGAGCGCCGCTTCCGCGGCCTTGCCGGTGAGGCCTTTGGGACGCAGGTCCACGAGCATGAGGTGGTTGTCGGTGCCGCCCGCCACGATGGCGTAGCCGCCGGACACAACCTTATCGGCTAGCGCCCGGGCGTTCTCGACCACCGCGCGGGCGTAGATCTTGAACTCGGGCCGGAGCGCCTCGCCGAAGGCCACGGCCTTGGCGGCGATCACGTGCATGAGCGGCCCGCCCTGGAGGCCCGGGAAGATCGCTGAGTTGAACTTCTTGGCGAGTTCGTCGTCGTTCGTCAGGATCATGCCGCCGCGAGGTCCGCGGAGCGTCTTGTGGGTGGTGGTGGTCACCACATGGGCATGGGGGAACGGCGACGGATGCGCGCCGCCGGCCACGAGACCCGCGAAATGGGCGATGTCCACCATGAAGAAGGCGCCGACCTCGTCCGCGATCTCGCGAAAGCGCGCGAAATCCCAGAAGCGCGAATAGGCGGAGCCGCCGGCGACGATCACCTTAGGCTTGTGCTCGCGGGCGAGCGCCGCAACCTCGTCCATGTCGATGAGCTGGTCCTCGGGGCGAACCTTGTAGCTCACCACGTTGAACCACTTGCCCGACATGTTCACGGGCGAGCCGTGGGTGAGGTGGCCGCCGCAGGCGAGATCGAGGCCCATGAAGGTGTCGCCGGGCTTCATGAGGGCCATGAACACGGCCTGGTTGGCCTGGGAGCCCGAATTCGGCTGAACGTTGGCGAACCGGCAGTCGAACAGCCGGCAGGCGCGCTCGATGGCGAGCTTTTCCGCGATATCCACGAACTGGCAGCCGCCGTAATAGCGGCGGCCCGGGTAACCTTCCGCGTATTTGTTGGTCATCACGGAGCCCTGCGCTTCCAGCACGGCACGGGAGACGATGTTCTCCGAGGCGATGAGCTCGATTTCGTCCTTCTGGCGGCCAAGCTCCAGCTGGATCGCGGCGGCGATCTCGGTGTCCGTGTCGGCGAGACCGGCGGAGAAGAAGGAATTCGAGAGGTGATTGGGGGCTTGCGATGCGGTCATGGTGCCCTCGCCTTTGGGTGCGCCCCATGGCTTGGGGCCCGGCTGTCCGAAGACGCCTAGATATGGTGGGTCGGCCTGTGCCGGAATGGGCTGGGCTCTAGCATGCGTCCGCATGGCGCGCAAAGCGGGTCTCGCCGCAGCGCATGGCCGCGCCACCTGCCCCTGCCCACAGGGCTGAGGAGGGCCGCATGGAAGGCGGAATGATCTGGGTTGGGATCGTGGTGCTGCTGTTCGCGATCGCAGCAGGGCTGGTCGCGCTTGCGGTCTCGCTCAGGCGCAAGCGGCAGGGTGGTTGAGGGGCCACGGCTGAAGGGCGTATCCCTCTACAGACGAAGGTTTTTAGGTCTGGCCCTTCGTCCACACCTCGATGGCCTCGCGCAGCCCCTCGGGCAGATCCGATGTGGCGCGGTGCGCGGCATCGGGGCGGTCGGCCGAGATTTCGGCAAGCACGCTGCGGACTTCTTCGGTGCGGGCAGAGCGCAGGGCATCGTCGCACCGGGCACCAGCCGCGAGGGTCGGAGCGGTGGAGAACAGGCACAGAAGGCCGAGCAAGGCGCGCATGAGACATCCCCTTCGTCGTTGAGGCCGGGATATCTGCAAAGTCTTTCCTGATTGTTGCGTGACCGAAGCGTGGCCGTTTCGTGACCACGAAACATTTCGGACGGTTCGTCACCGACACGCCACAAGCCGCGGGCGCTTCACGCAACGGCGGCCGAGGAGAACCACACCTCGTCGAACACGGCGGTCGCGGTATCGTCGGGGGCACGCTCGTCCGTCAGCCAGATCGAGCGCGTCGCCGCCATGGCGGCATCCGTGAGTCGCCCCTTCGGGATCAGCCGCTTCTGGCCCTCGCAATTGATGAAGCCCACCTGCATGCCGGCCCGGGCTTCGAGGCCGTTCGGACGGCGGGTCACCTGTACGGCCTGTCCCCAGTTCGACAGGGATTGCCACGGGAAGATGAGGCGCCCGCCGGGCTTCAGGGCCCGCAGCCATTCGGGATCCGGAGAGGCGACCCCCGCATTCACATAGATCACGTCCGCCTGCGGCATCGGCCGGCCGAGTGCAGAGCCCGCATGGACGGTGACGCTCGTGTCCGCAGCGAGATTGCGTGCCGCGTGGGCCGCCAGAGCCTCATGCAGCTCAAAAGCCTCAACCCGTCCGCCGGGCGCAACGAGCCTAGCCAGCATCGCGGTGTAGTAGCCCGTGCCCGCGCCCACATGGACGGCGGTCTCGCCCGGTTGCGGGTTCACGGCATCGAGCCATGCCGCGTGGAGCGCCGGCTCGCCGTTGTTGATGCCCTTCTCGCGATCGAGCCCGATGAGAACGTTCGCGTAGAGATGCACCGGGTCAGCGTCCGGCGTCTCGGTTGCGACGCCGCCCGAGATCGCGGTCCAGGGACCGGGCGGCAGGAAATCCTCGCGCGGGAGCGTGGCGAAGACGTCGAGGAGGCGCAGGTTGTCGACGCCCGCGAGGCGCAGAACCGTTTCGGCGTAGCGCCGGCGGGCTTCGTCGAGGCTCGCGCGGCGGTCCATGCCCTCCCCTCCTACATCCGGAACACGCCGAACTTCGTCGGCGGCACGGGGGCGTTGAGGGTAGCCGAGAAGGCGAGCCCCAGCACGCGGCGGGTCTCGAAGGGCAGGATGATGCCGTCGTCCCACAACCGCGCGGTGGCGTAGTAGGGCGAGCCCTCCTCCTCGTATTTCTGGCGGATCGGCGCCTTGAAGGCGTCCTCGTCCTCCGCCGACCAGCTGCGGCCCTCGGCCTCGATGTTGTCGCGCCGCACGGTGGCAAGAACGCTTGCGGCCTGTTCGCCGCCCATGACGGAGATGCGCGAGTTCGGCCAGGTGAAGAGGAAGCGGGGGGAATAGGCGCGGCCCGCCATGCCGTAATTGCCGGCGCCAAAGGAGCCGCCGACGAGCACGGTGATTTTCGGAACCTGCGCGCAGGCGACGGCCGTCACGAGCTTCGCGCCGTCCTTGGCGATCCCGCCCGCCTCGTATTGCCGGCCCACCATGAACCCTGAGATGTTCTGCAGAAAGAGGAGCGGAATGCGCCGCTGGCAGCACAGTTCGATGAAATGCGCCCCCTTCTGGGCGCTCTCCGAGAACAGGATGCCGTTGTTGGCGATGATGCCGACCGGGATGCCCCAGATGCGGGCGAAGCCCGTAACGAGGGTCGTGCCGTAGAGGCGCTTGAACTCGTCGAACTCGGACCCGTCCACGAGCCGCGCGATCACCTCGCGGATGTCGTACTGCTTCTTCAGGTCGGTGGGCACGATGGCGTCGAGGTCGTCGGCCGCATATTTCGGCTCGACGGGCTCGGCGAGATCGATGTCGATCTGCTTCTTGGAGTTGAGCGTGCCGACGATGCGACGCGCGATGGCGAGCGCATGCACGTCGTCCGTGGCGTAATGGTCCGCGACGCCCGATTGGCGCGCATGCACATCGGCGCCGCCGAGATCCTCCGCCGAGACCACCTCGCCGGTGGCGGCCTTCACGAGCGGCGGGCCGCCGAGGAAGATGGTGCCCTGCTTCCTCACGATGATGGTCTCATCCGACATGGCCGGCACATAGGCGCCGCCGGCGGTGCAGGAGCCCATCACGCAGGCGATCTGCGGAACGCCGAGTGCGGAGAGGTTCGCCTGGTTGTAGAAGATGCGGCCGAAATGCTCGCGGTCGGGGAACACCTCGGTCTGGTGCGGCAGGTTCGCGCCCCCCGAATCCACCAGATAGAGGCAGGGCAGACGGTTCTCCCGCGCGACCTCTTGGGCGCGCAGGTGCTTCTTCACCGTCATGGGATAGTAGGTGCCGCCCTTGATGGTGGAGTCGTTGCACACGACCATCACCTCGCGGCCCATGACGCGGCCGATGCCGGTGATGATACCGGCGGAATGGATCGCGTCCTCGTACATGCCATGGGCCGCGAGCGCGCCGATTTCGAGGAAAGGCGCGCCCGGGTCGAGGAGCCGCATCACGCGTTCGCGCGGCAGCAGCTTGCCACGCGCGAGATGGCGCTCGCGCGCCTTGGGCGGCCCGCCCTCGGCGACCGTGGCGCGGCGCTCCTGCAATTCGGCGGCGATCGCCCCCCAGGATTCGCGGTTCGCCCGGGCGGCGTCGGACTTCAGATCAACGGCGGTAGCGAGTACGGGCACTGAATGGGTCCCCTGCCCCATGGTGAAGGGACCTCGCGTTTAGCGCGCGGGCTCAAGCGGAGCAATGAGGGTGTGCGTGGCTTGCGGCGCCAGACGGGGAGGCAGGCTCAAGTTTTGCGCTCAAGCGGAGCGATGCGCGTCGAAAGGGTTAGCCCTTGGTGCGCACGACGGTGACGGTGGTGCCCCGCACCTGCACGCCCGAGCCGCAACGATAGGCGATCCCACGGACAAGCGCCCAATCGTTGGATCGCTTGGAGACGTAGAGGTCCGTGCCGCCCAGCGCCACGGTGGCCTGGAGCATGGATTCGAGTGCCGCATCGAAGCCGGGGCCAGTCTGCACCGTCGGGCTCACGGTGCCGAGCCGGGTGCACACCCGCAGGTCCGCCGGCGAATCGACGATGCGGATGGTCTCCGTGGGCTCGGGCCGATAGGCACAGGCCGAGGCCAGGAGAGCGATGCACGAGGCGAGGAGCACGCGATTCATGAGGGGTCCGCTGATTTGGCGGGCAGGTTAACCAAAGCGCGGCCTTTGGAAAGGCGGATCAGGCCGGAACGGCAACCGTCGGCCCGAATACCTCCTCGAACGTGGCTCTGAGGACACTATCGACCTCCGGCATCGTCACCGGGATGCCGAGATCGACGAGGCTGGTAACCCCGTGGAGGCGCACCCCGCAGGGCACGATGCCGGAGAAATGCGACAGATCCGGCTCCACGTTGAGGCTGATCCCGTGGAAGGTCACCCAGCGGCGCACCCGAATGCCGATGGCCGCGATCTTGTCTTCGGCGCTCTCGCCGCCGGGCCCCAGGGGTTTCTCCGGCCGGCGCACCCAGACGCCTACGCGGTCCTCCCGCCGCTCGCCGCGGATGTTGTAGGCCTCGAGCGTCGCGATGAGCCAAGCCTCCAAGGCTGCCACGTAGCGGCGCAGATCCGGGGTGCGGCGCTGCAGGTCGAGCATCACATAGGCCACCCGCTGCCCGGGCCCGTGATAGGTGAACTGCCCTCCCCGGCCGGAGCGGAAAACCGGAAAGCGGGTCGCGTCCACGAGATCCTCGTCCCGCGCCGAGGTGCCGGCGGTGTAGAGCGGCGGATGTTCCACAAGCCAGACCTGCTCCCGCGCCTCGCCCGCCGCGATGGCGGCAACGCGCGCCTCCATGACGGCGACTGCTTGCTCATAAGCCACGAGCCCCTCCGCGCTGGTCCATTCGACGGGCTCGGAGCCGGGTCGGACCAGGAGGGCATCGGCGAGGGCTTGGCGGGTGTGGAGCACGGGACGCGGGTCTCGATGGGGAGCGGCTGACCAGAGATGGGGAGCGCCCCGCCGCCCTGCCATCGCCGAGGATTGCTGCGACGGTTTCGACCGCCTGCGGGGCCGCCGGACAACAGGCTTGTGGTGCCCGCATCGATCTGTTACACGCTCCGCCGCCCCGGGTGAACCGCCCGGATGTGCTACCTGCGGCCATGGCGGAATTGGTAGACGCGCTAGCTTGAGGTGCTAGTGGGGAGACCCGTGGAGGTTCGAGTCCTCTTGGCCGCACCATAGCCTTTTGCGTTGCATCGCAAGAGGTTGAGCAGACGCTCAGATCATGAACTCCCATCGTTTGCACGGCAGGAGTGAACGATCTCCTTGGCGATGGCCCGTCTCTGGAATTGGCTCGCTGTAGGAGGCTTTGGCCTATTCGCCAGCGGCCTCAAATGACCGGCAGGGCCATCTTGAAGGCCAAACCGTCCGGTCCTAGCGGGTCCGGCTTCAACGCCTTTCGAATCAGCGGGCTTAGTCGCGTACTCTTTCGGATGAAGGGTGCCGTTCGAGCGAAGCAGCGTCGCGCGGTAGCTTGTCCTGTTCCAAGTGGCTTCGTTGCCGCGACCCATTGGCAGGGGCGAGTGCGGGACGCAGATACAAAGCGGTCCTAGGGGGTGCTACAATGAGCACTCCACGCTCGCCACGGAAGGCAGCCCTGGTCCCCCCTCAACCTGAACCAAATTCCGCAAGGCGATACCATGCGCGGGCTGTGCAGGCGTCGACGCAGCTCGAGGAGCATAGATTCGAGCGCTGGTCTGGATCAGGGGCGACGCTGGCCAGGAGATCGGCAAGAGAGCGGCTCCCTTCGCCAGCATCGTTCCGTCCTTGACGTTATAACGATCCTGCCAATGGGAGTTTCGTCCTTCCAATCAGCCACTTCACCTGCTTGCTTTCGCGAGAACTCCAACAGGAGAGCCGACGATAGCTGGGTCGATTACGATGCCTTCTTGAAGATCGCCGAAGTCCCGTGAGCGATACGCTACATGACCTCTTCGCTCAGAACGTGGGGCTCGAAAGCGAGGATTTCCGCCACCTTCGCGTTCAGGAATGCGTCGGCGGTGCCAGGTGCCAAGCCGGTGGCATAGTCCCACAGCATCTGCTTGATCGCATGAAGCGGGTGGTTGGCATGATCCAGAAACTGCCGTTCGACGGAAAGCCCCTCGAAGAGCTGCCTCACACCCGCGCGTGTGGCATTGAAATAGTGACTCGGATAACCGTGCTCGTGCTGCAGGAACGGGATCGAGATGTAGGCCCGCCCCCCAGGCTTCAGAAGCCGCTTGATCTCGTTGGCAACCTCAAACGGGTTGGGGACATGCTCCAGCACCGCAACACAGATGACGTAGTCCAAGCTCGCATCGGGGAGTGGGACCGCGTTACCCCAGCAGATCAGATCCGTGGAGGGGTAGTCATAGATCTCAGCGTTGATCGTGCTGCGCCATGGATCCACGCGCAGCCCTGCGCCAAGGTCAAGGCCGACGGCGGTCCGAGGGAATTGTTGCAGGAAGCTGAAGATTTCCGGCCCATACCCGTGGAATCACGTCCGGTCGGTCTTGGCCTCGAGGCTGTAGGGAATGGAAGTATCTGCAATGACGGGGGTCTGGTCGATCCCCGAAAGTTCGCGCAAGATGCTGCGGCGTCGGGTACGGTTTGCGATCTCGGCGTCGAAGCGCTGTGGGAAATTCTTCAGCGTGATCTCACCTTTGCGTTCCCGACCACCAATCACCGCAAGCAACGGAAGCGTTCCAGCGCTCGATACGAGGCCTTGCTGATACAGGGTCGGGAAGTCCGGATAGCCGTAGGTAATGGCACCGCTATCACTGCTGAATGACAGGCGGACAGCTTGTCCGCCGAGGTAAACTTCCGTCACTTCAGCCAAATCCCCCTCGAACATAATCGGTTCGTAAGGGAATTGAGTACTCATGCCTCCTTCTTGGAAGAGCATTGTTTTGTGTCCTTTTGCGATTTCTTCTTGTCCAAGCTTCTTATTTCTCAGACTTCCCATTCACCAGAGACCGAGTTCCTCTCTACGCTCCTCACGCGCGCGTCGCTCAGCAGCATTCTTGAAGACTGCGGGAAGCTACCGCTAGGGTTCCTCTTCTCACCTCAGCATCGCCCATTCTGGAATTGTTCCGTTGGCTCCGCTGTGCTGCTGGTTCGTCGTAAGACTGCTATGCCCAGCCATCCTCTTGATCAAGAGGGCTCGAGAACTTCAATCAACCGTACCGGGAAGCTAGCTAGGCGATATCGGTTCGGGTGAACTGCTGCGCCCGGGTTATTTTATCCCAGGCGCTTGAGCACCTAAGCTCAAAAGTAGAAAATGTACTCATTGGCTGCTCTGTGAAGCCTATCTGATCTGCGGGCGTCCGAGACAGCATAATCTATGGTTGCGCCTGTGAAGCGAATGCGTTTATCGGTGGCTTGAGCTTGGCCGCTTTGGCACGACTGGTGGCATGCACACAGCAACGGACGACAGTCGCAAAAACCGCCCCCGATGTCGATCTGAAGCCCTCTGTCCAGGGCTCAATCTCTCCCGATCATGGCACGCTCGTTTCTGTGGAAGCTCCCGAACCGAGGTGCCCGAAGGCTGCCTTTCTAACTCTGGACCCCGGACCTGCCGCTGGCGGCGTGGCTGCTCCGGTGCCTTCAAGGCTGGTGATCAGCCGCTTCGCCGCGTTGTCTTTGCGCGCCGCCGCACCTAGAAGGCCCTGAAAGAACGATAACCCCGCGATCCGAGGGAGCAGGCCCATGCTGGACGTCGAGAACCAGACGCCGCTCCCGCCTGCGCCACCCCCTGACGCCCTGCCGTTCCGTGACGAGGAAGGCGACGTCAACCAGGCTTTCGTGGAGGCGGTTGCGGCGGCGACGGATGCCGGCGACGCCGACCGGCTGCGGGCCCTTGTCGAGGATTTCCACGAATCCGATCTCGGCGACCTCCTTGAGGCGCTCGAAGCCGAGCACCGGCCGAGGCTCATCGAACTCCTGGGCCGAGACTTCGACTTCACGGCGCTCACCGAGGTCGACGAGGCCGTCCGCGAGGAGATCCTGGAGGAACTCGAGACCGCCACGGTCGCCGAGGGCGTGCGCGATCTCGATTCCGATGACGCGGTCACGATCCTCGACTCCCTCGACGAAGAGGACAAGGCGGAGGTTCTCGACCAGCTCCCCGCCATGGAGCGCGTCGCCCTCCAGCGATCGCTCGACTACCCGGAGGACACCGCCGGGCGCCGGATGCAGACGGAGTTCATCGCCGTGCCCCCCTTCTGGACGGTGGGGCAGACGATCGACTTCATGCGCGAGACCGACGACCTGCCGGATACCTTCTACGAGATCTTCGTGATCGATCCGGCGGGCCATCTGCTGGGCTCCGTGCCCCTCGACCGCATGCTGCGCTCCAAGCGTCCCGTGGCGATCGCCGACATCATGACGGACGAGCCCGACAGCGTGGAGGCCACCGATCCGCAGGACGAAGTGGCGCGCATGTTCGAGCGCTACAACCTGGTCTCGGCTGCCGTGGTGGACGATGCGCACCGCCTCGTCGGCGTCATCATGGTGGACGACATCCTCGACGTGCTGGAAGAGGAGGCCGACGCGGATATCAAGGCGCTCGGCGGCGTGGCCGCGGAAGAAGAACTCTCCGACACCGTGTGGGACATCATGAGGAGCCGGTCGACCTGGCTCTTCGTCAATCTCTGCACGGCGCTTCTCGCCTCCTCCGTGATCGGCATGTTCGAGGAATCCCTGCAGAAGATGGTGGCCCTCGCTGTCCTGATGCCGATCGTGGCCTCGATGGGCGGCAATGCCGGCACGCAAACCATGACGGTGGCGGTGCGCGCCATCGCGACCCGCGAAATCGGCCGCGCCAATGTGTGGCGCATCATCCGCCGTGAGGTGATCGTGGGGCTCCTGAACGGCCTCACCTTCGCGATCCTGCTCGCCGGCGTGGCCGTGGTTTGGTTCGGGACCGCGAATCTCGGTGTCGTGGTGGGCCTCGCCCTTGTGGTCACCCTCGTCTGCGCCGCCTTCGGGGGCATCGTGATCCCCCTCGTCCTCGACCGGTTCGATGTGGACCCGGCGGTCGCCTCCGGCCCGCTTGTGACGACCATCACGGACGTGGTCGGCTTCTTCGCCTTCCTTGGGCTCGCGACCTTGTGGTTTGGGCTCTGAACCCAGGAGGCTTTCGATCCTCCGAAGCCGCGCGGTTTGGGCTTTCGGCTCCGGAGCCCCACATTCCTGTGATCCCGCCGGGCCGTCAAAGGTCTGTTAACCTCACCTCAGGCATGCGTGACGTTCCCGCAAGCCGAGCCCGATACGAGCCGATGACGACTCGCCCCCGACGCGCCCGCTCCTCCTCCGGCAAGACCCGCGCCAAGACGCTCCGGCGCGCCTCGCCGCTGCAACGCTTCGCGCAGTTCACGGCCATGGCGGTGGCGGCCGTGGCCCTCGCGTCTTGCGCGGTGCTGCCGACGAACCGCTATCCGCAAAAGAGCGATGCCAAGCCCCACGAGGGCGTGGCGTCCGCGCAATCTTACGCGATCCACGGCATCGACGTGTCGAAATGGCAGGGCACCATCGATTGGACCTCCGTGCGCAATGCGGGCACGCAATTCGCGTTCATCAAGGCCACGGAAGGCGGCGACCACCTGGACGAGCGCTTCTACGAGAATTGGAACGGGGCCGGCGCCGCGGGCGTCCCGCGGGGCGCCTACCACTTCGTCTATTGGTGCCGACCGGCTCACGAGCAGGCGGAATGGTTCAAGCGCCATATTCCGGCCGACCCGGACGCCCTGCCTCCGGTGCTGGACGTGGAATGGAACAACGCCTCCCGGACCTGTCCCCAACGGGTGCCCCGGGACGTGGCGATCGAGAAGATCCGCACCATGCTCCGGGAGCTCGAGGCCCATACGGGCAAGCGGCCGATCATCTACACGGATATCAACTTCCACAAAGACATCCTGATCGGGGAGTTCAACGACTACCCCTATTGGCTGCGCTCCGTCGCGGCCGAGCCCGAGGCCCGCTACGACAACCGCCGCTGGACCTTCTGGCAGTACACGACCACAGGCCGCGTGCCGGGCATCCGCGGCGACGTGGACCGCAATGTGTTCTACGGGACCGAGAACCAGTGGAAGATCTTCCGCACCACGGATTGTGACCCGCGGGATCTGAGGCAGCTGCAGCAGATCGGACTCTGCGGGAAGTAGCCGGCTTTCCCTCTCCCCTTGAGGGAGAGGGGGAAGTTAGGCCACAGTCTTGAGCGACAGCGCCGCTGAGAGATTGCTGGGTTGTGGCACCACTCCCCCCTCTCCCTGCGCACTTCGTGCGCTGTCCCTGTCCCTCCGGGGGAGAGGGACGGATAAGCGGAACTCCACGCTCAAGCTTGACGTTGCGCTCCCATGCAGACCGTCACGGCTTCCCTGTCGAACGCCCTCGCCTGGATGCAGACCGCCTGGCCCCCGTGGTTCGCGGGGCTCCTGATCCTCGCGGTGGTGGCGAGCCTCCTGCTCTTCTTGCACAGCGCCGTTTTCGCTGTTCTGGGGCTCGTCCTGCGGGGCCGCTTAGCGGTCTTCGGCGAGACGCTCCTCACCCGCGTGAAGGCTCCGACGCGCCTTGGGCTCGTGGTGATCGGCCTGGGCCTGGCGCTCCAAGCGCTGCCGAGCCGCGCCGGGCTCTTTGCGCTGATCCAATGGGCCCTGCTCTTCGGCTTCGTGATTGCCGTGGGCTGGACGGCGATTGCGGTCGTGAATACGGCCGCCGACCTCTATCTCCGCCGCGTTCCTGAAAACTCCGAGGATAGCGCGCTCACCCGCAAGCACCTCACGCAGGTGCGGCTCCTGCGGCGCATCACCGTCATCGTGATCGGCTTCCTGACCTTCGCGGCCGTGCTGATGACGATCCCGTCCGTGCGCCAATACGGGGTGAGCCTGTTTGCCTCCGCGGGCGTGGCGGGCCTGGCGGTGGGCCTGGCAGCCCGGCCGCTGCTCTCGAACCTCATCGCCGGCGTGCAGATCGCCGTCGCGCAGCCGATTCGCCTCGGCGACGGCATCTTCATCGAAGGCGAGTTCGGCAATGTGGAGGAGATCCAGACCACCTATGTGGTGGTGCGGCTCTGGGATTGGCGGCGCCTCGTGGTGCCCCTCTCCTATTTCATGGAGAAACCGTTCCAGAACTGGACCCGCGAATCCGCCTCGCTCATCGGGACCGTATTCTGGATCGTGGGCTACGGGGTGCCCGTGGCGGAAGCTCGAGAGCGGTTCCTCGCCATCGTGAAGGCTTCGCCCCTATGGGACGGTCAGGTGGCAGCGCTTCAGGTCACCGACGCGAACGAGAAGGGCATGCAGCTCAGGGGCATCATGAGCGCTCGGTCGGGCTCGGACAGCTGGGAGCTGCGCTGCGAGGTCCGCGAGAAGCTGATCGCCTGGCTCCGAGGAGCTTGTCCGCACGCGCTCCCCAACAACGTGCCTGAGCCGGACGCCCCGGTTCAGCCACACGGTCATGTTCAAGACGCAGGTTCGTTAACGAAACGTGACGATATTATGCGTGAAGAGCATAGCTGACATACTCGGTCGCGCCTCCCCAGCGTGAGCGTACGTCCCTATATGTTGCATTGCACAAAGACAACAACCGACACCGGTCCCCGGGGCCGGCACCTCAAGGAACCATCCCATGTTCGTCAGCTTCATCGTCTCCAAGGTCCAGGCCTACCTGCGTTATCGTGAAACGGTCCGCGAGCTCCAGCAGCTCTCCGACCGCGAGCTCGAGGACCTCGGCATCTCGCGCTTCCAGATCGAGAGCGTCGCCCGCGAGCACGTCGCCGCCTAGACTTCGCTGCACCGCAGCAATGCCGCGCCCGCCTCTGGCGGGCGTTTGCTTTTGAGGAAGGTCACAGGGGCTCGGCACGCGACCGAGAACCCCGTTGATCCCGTGGCGCGTCATGCCTACTCAAGGGGCATGATCAATATCGAACCCATTCACGTCGTCGGCGGCGGGCTCGCGGGCTCCGAAGCCGCCTGGCAGATCGCGCAGGCCGGTGTGCCCGTGGTGCTCCACGAGATGCGCCCGGTGCGCGGCACCGATGCCCACAAGACCGACGGTCTCGCGGAGCTCGTCTGCTCCAACTCCTTCCGCTCGGACGACGCCGAAACGAATGCGGTCGGCCTCCTGCATCAGGAGATGCGCCGCCTCGGCTCGCTCATCATGGCGAACGGCGACGCCCACCAGGTGCCGGCCGGCGGCGCCTTGGCAGTCGATCGCGACGGCTTCTCGGCTGCGGTGACCCGGGCGCTCGAAGCGCATCCCCTCGTCACCATCGAGCGCGGCGAGGTCGCCGGTCTGCCGCCCGAAGAATGGTCCTCCGTGATCGTGGCCACCGGGCCCCTCACCTCTCCGGCGCTGGCGCAAGCGGTCCTGACCCTCACGGGCGAGAAGGAGCTCGCCTTCTTCGACGCCATCGCGCCGATCGTCTATCGCGAGTCCATCAACATGGACGTGGCCTGGTTCCAGTCCCGCTACGACAAGGTGGGGCCCGGCGGCACGGGCAAGGACTACGTCAACTGCCCCATGACCCGGGAGCAGTACGATGCCTTCGTGGACGCGCTCATTGCAGGCGACAAGACCGAGTTCAAGGAATGGGAGGGCACGCCCTATTTCGACGGCTGCCTGCCCATCGAGGTGATGGCGGAGCGCGGCCGCGAAACCCTGCGCCACGGCCCCATGAAGCCCGTCGGCCTCACCGATCCGCGCAACCCCACCGTCAAGCCCTATGCCATCGTGCAGTTGCGCCAGGACAATGCACTCGGCACCCTGTTCAACATGGTGGGCTTCCAGACCAAGCTGAAATACGGCGCGCAGAGCGCGATCTTCCGCATGATCCCGGGCCTTGAGAATGCCGAGTTCGCGCGGCTCGGCGGCATCCACCGCAACACCTATCTCAACTCGCCGAACCTCCTCGACCCGGTGCTGCGCCTCAAGGCCATGCCGCGCCTGCGCTTTGCAGGCCAGATCACGGGCTGCGAGGGTTATGTGGAGAGCGCTGCGGTGGGCCTCATGGCGGGCCGTTTCGCTGCGGCCGAGCGGCTGGGGCAGCCGATCCAGCCCCTGCCCCACACGACGGCGCTCGGCGCGCTCATCAATCACATCACCGGCGGGCACATCGAGACCATCGACGAGGGTCCGCGCTCCTTCCAGCCCATGAACGTGAATTTCGGCCTCTTTCCCCCGCTGGAGCGGGCGCCGAAGGCCGAGGACGGCAAGCGTCTGCGCGGCTCCGCCAAGGCGATCGCGCGGAAGAAGGCGCTCACCGAGCGGGCGCGCGCTGACCTGTCGCTTTGGCTCAGCGGTGGGGCGTTGCCGGTCGCAGCCGAGTAGAGCGCTAAAACGGCCCACGCCATAACGCGAACAGCCGCCGCCATTGCGGCAGCTCCACCGCGGTGCGGAAAGGGTCGTAATCGCCCCGTTCCATGGCGCGAAGCGAGGGCTCCACGAGCGCCAGGGGCTGAAAGGCCGGGCGCATTGCGGCGGGAACCGATCCCTTGAGGGTTCGCGCCTGCGCGAGGTGACGGCGGGCGACCGCACGCATGTCGGCAAGAGCGCCGAGAAGCCCCGGGCCGCCGCGTCCCGTCACGATGTCCTCGCGCACCACGCCATGGCGGTCGAGGATGTCCTTCGGGAGGTAGACCTGTCCGCCTCGCGCATGCCAGGGAAAGGCGCGCAGCAGGCCCGCGATCGCGTAGGCGACGCCCGCATGCCCCGCGGCGTCGGACCCGCCGGGATCGCGTCCCTCGGCGAGGATCAGCGTCGCGAGACGGATGAGGCTCGACGACGTCTCGCCGCAATAGCCTTCCAGATCGTTCAGCGTGGGCATCGGATCCTCGTAGAGGTCGAAGACCCGCGCGTCGATGAGATCCACGAGCGCCTGCCGCGGCAGGCGGAATTTGACGACCGTGTCGTCGAGGGCCGCCGCCACGGGATTGGCGCGCACGTCGCCGCGCGCTTCGCCTTGGAGGGCATCCCGCCACCATTGCAGGCGGATCTCGCCCACCATGGCCTCGCGCACGGATTCGCGCACGCGCGCGATCTCGAAGTTGAAGGCGTAGAGCGCGGAGAGGTACGGGCGCTTGTCGGCGGGCGCGAAGAGCGTCGCCCAATAGCGGTCCGGGTCGCCGTCCCGGACGATCTGCTCGCAATGGGCGAAGTTGAAGGCGGCGGCTTCGGCCAAGGGCATCGGGCTCCCGTTCGCCTTAATCGACCGCGATCAGGGCTGCGGCCACCTTGCGGTTTTCGGCGACGAGCACGTTGTAGGTGCGCGCGGCCGCGCCCGTCTGCATGACGTCGATGCCGAACCCCGCCTCCCGCAGCCGCTGGCGCAGATCCGGGGGCAGACCGGCCACGTCGCGCCCGGTGCCGACAAGCAGGATTTCGATGGCGTCGGCCTCGGCGATGACCGGCGCGAAGGCCTCCAGCGTGAACGCGTCCGGCCGCGTCACGCCCCAGGCTTTGATGCCGGAGGGCAGCGCCAGGATCGAGCCGCGATGGGACATCTCGGCGAAGCGAAAGCCGCCGTTGCCATAGGCATCGATCTGGTGTCGGCCGGGCACGAAGCCGTCATAGCGCGGGCCGCTCATCGGGCCGCCCTCCGGCGGGCGTTCCTCATGGGCCGAGCCGGCACGGCATCGCCAAGCACGCAGCTATTCCGCGGGCTGAACGGCCGCGCCCTTCGCCTGTGCCGCCGTTTCGCCCCGGGCGTGCAGGCCGAGATAGATCAGGATCGGCACGGCGATGAAGATCGTGGAATAGGTACCCACCACGACGCCGAAGAGGATGGAGAGGCTGAAGCCCCGCAGCACCTCGCCGCCGAAAATGTAGAGGGCCAGGGTCGCGAAGAAGGTGGTCGCCGCCACGATGATCGTGCGGGACACGGTGGCGTTGATGGAGGCGTCCAGCAATTCGTTGATGGGCATGCGCTTATAGCGCCGGAGCATGTCGCGGATGCGGTCGTAGATCACCACCGTGTCGTTGAGCGAATAGCCCATGATGGTGAGAATCGCGGCCACGGCGGTGAGGTCGAACTCAAGCTGCAGAATCGAATAGAGCCCGATGACGAGCACGATGTCGTGGAGCGTGGTGACCGTTGCGCCGATCGCGAACTGCCACTCGAACCTGAACCACAGATAGGCCAGGATCATCAGCAGCCCGAGCACGAGCGCGATGATGGATTGCTGGACAAGCTCTCCCGAGACGCTGGGTCCCACCACTTCGACGCGTCGGATCGTATAGGACGACCCGATCGCCTCACGCACGCGCTCGATCACGGCCGGGCCCTGCACATCGGCGGAGGAGCCGATGCGAATGAGCAGTTCCGTGTTCGATCCGAACTCCTGGATCTGCACCTCGCCGAGGTTCAGCCCGCTCACCTGCTGACGCACGGTGCTGATGTCGGCTGGGCCTGAGGTTGACTGGACCTCGATCAGGGTGCCGCCCTTGAAATCGATGCCGACATTGAGCCCGATGGTCAGAAACGCCAACACGCTGATGAGCGACAGGACGGCCGAGACCGGAAAACTCCAGTGCCGAAGGCGCATGAAGCCGATGTGGAAGGTGTCCGGGATGTAATTGACGAGGGGCACGGGGCGTCCTTGGTCAGATCGGAATGGCGGCCGGGCGGCGGTGGCGCACCCACAGGCCGATGACGAGACGGGTCAGGGTGAAGGCCGTGAACGCCGTCGTGATGATGCCGATGATGAAGGTGATCGCGAAGCCGCGAACGGGGCCCGACCCGCCGAAGAGCAGGAGCACCAGCGCCGTGAAGAAGGCGGTGGCGTTCGCGTCCATGATGGTGCCGAGAGCGAAGGAGAAACCCTTGTCGATGGCGACGACCGGCGACTGGCCGAGCCGCGCCTCGTCGCGGATGCGCTCGAAGATCACGACGTTCGAGTCCACCGCCATACCGATGGTCAGAATGATGCCCGCGATGCCCGGCAGCGTCAGTGTGGCGCCGAGGGCCGACTGGATGCCGAAGAGCATCAGCACGTTGACCGCGAGGGCCAACAGGGCGAACAGGCCGAACAGGCCGTAGACCGCCACCATGAAGATCGCCACGAGCACGCTCGCGATGACGCCGGCGAGCATGCCGGCCTCGATCGAGTCCGCTCCCAGGCTCGGGCCGACCGTGCGGACCTCCGCGATATTCAGCTTCGCCGGCAGCGCGCCCGCGCGCAGGAGCACCGCGAGGTTGTTGGCCTGCTCAACCGTGAAATTGCCCGAGATCTGACCCGAACCGCCGGTGATGGGCGAGAGAATGCGCGGAGCCGAGATGACTTCGTTGTCGAGCACGATGGCGAGCGGCCGGCCCACGTTCTCGGTGGTGACCTGCCCGAAGCGCTGGGCGCCGCGGATGTTGAAGCGGAAATTGACGATCGGCTCGTTGGTGCGCTGGTCGAAGCTGGGCTGCGCGTCCGTGAGATCGCCGCCCTCGACGATGATGCGGCGCTCGACCGGCACGCGTTGGCCGGCCTGATCGCGCGAGGGCAGGAGATCCACATCCCCCACGCTCTCGTTGGCGAGGAGGCGGAACTCGAGCTTCGCGGTCTTGCCCAGGATTTCGAGGAGCTGGTTCGGATTTTGCAGGCCCGGCACCTGGACCAGGATCCGGCCGGGGCCCTGGCGCTGGATCAGGGGCTCGGTGGTGCCGAGCGCGTCGACACGCCGGCGGATCACCTCCAGGGCCTGCTCGGCCGCCCGACGGGTTCGGTCGGCCACGCCGGCATCCGTAAAGGCGAGCTGGACGAGCCCGTCGGGCGATGTCGTCACCTCGACGTCGTTGACGCCGGTCTGGCCGAGGACGGGATTGGTGATGGGCTGCGAGAGTTCGCGGAACCGCGGCAGCACCCGGTCGCGATCCCCGGCCTCGGGGATGCGCACCTGAACGCCCCGCGCGGTGGTCTGAATGCCGCCCTGGGTGGAGATCCGGTTCTCGCGCAGAACACGGCGCACGTCGTCGCGCAGCTGCGTGGTGAGGCCTCGCAGGAGATCGGGCTGATCGACCTCCAGGAGCACATGCGAGCCGCCCTGGAGATCGAGGCCGAGCGGCATGGCCTTGGTCGGGATGATCCACGACGGCACCCACCGCGGAACGGCGCCTTCGAGCGCCGCCCGCTGGCTCTGGGACAGGAGGTTCGGAGCCGCGAGCAGCAGCCCGTAGAGAACAACCGCGACGATCGCCAGGATCTTGGTGGTCGTGAAGCGTAGCATCGATCCGTACTTCTCTTGCTGGCGCGAACCGGCGCCGCGATCCCGACCGGGAAGCCTTGCTTGCCCGTCAGGCCTTGACGGGCTCGCCCTTGGTGCGGACGTCCGCGATCATGGAGCGGGCCACCTTCACGCGCACACCCTCGGCGATGTCCACGTCGATATCGGCCCCGTCCTCGGTCACCTTCGCGACCTTGCCGACGATGCCGCCCGAGGTCACGATCGTGTCACCTCGGCGCACGTTCTTCAGCATCTCCTGGTGCTCCTTCGCCCGGCGCTGCTGCGGCCGGATGATGAGGAACCACATGATGATGAAGATGAGGACGAAGGGGACGAGCTGAAGGAAGACGTCTCCCCCGCCGGCGGGGGCCCCTTGCGCGTAGGCGGGCGTAATCAAGCGGCGCTCCATGAAGTAAAGCGCGGGCGGAGCCGGTCGCTCCCCGCGCTGGGACAGAAGTCTTGGGTGGGCCGCATCTAAACCATGGCCCCCGTGAAATCAACGAAAGCGGGCCCTGTCGAATGGACGCTCCCAGGGTTTCCGAGCCTTCAGATAGACGCTGCCCCGCTTCCGCGCTAGGCGCCCGGCTATGCCCGCCTGCGGATGGACGTGGCCCGATCTCCCCGCTGGAAACCCCGCTCGTTCCGGCCGCCGGATGGACGCTGCTCGGCTTCCGCGCTAGGAGCCCGGCCCATGCCCGCCGACAACCCCATCGCCTCCCCCGACGCCCTCACCGTCCTCGCCCGGATCGCCGACGCTCTGGAGCGGCTGGTGCCCAAAGGAGTCGAGACGCCGGATTTCACCGCCGCCGACGCCTTCGTCTGGCATGCAGCCGGACGGCGGCTCTCCCCCGTGCCGCGGGTGAACCGGGTCGAGATCGCGCTGCTGCGCGGCATCGACCGCGTCCGGGACATGCTGCAGGAGAACACGGAGCGGTTCGCCCGGGGCTTGCCTGCCAACAACGCCCTGCTCTGGGGCGCCCGTGGCATGGGAAAGTCGTCGCTCGTGAAGGCCGTTCACGCGGAGATCAACCGCAGCCGGTCGGGCAACACAGCTCCTCACGCGGAGATCGACCGCACCCGATCCGGCGACGCGCGACCGCTCAAGCTCATCGAGATCCACCGGGAAGACGTCGAGACCCTGCCCGAGCTCATGGCGCTGCTGCGGGCCGATCCCCACCGCTTCGTGGTGTTTTGCGACGATCTCTCGTTCGACGCCGACGACACCTCCTACAAATCGCTCAAGGCGGTGCTGGAGGGCGGGATCGAGGGCCGACCCGACAACGTGATCTTCTACGCCACCTCCAACCGGCGCCACCTTCTCCCCCGGGACATGATGGAGAACGAGCGCTCGACGGCCATCAATCCGGGCGAGGCCGTGGAAGAGAAGGTCTCCCTCTCCGATCGCTTCGGGCTGTGGCTCGGCTTCCACAAGTGCAGCCAGGACGAGTACCTCGACATGGTCTACGCCTATGTGGAGCATCTCGGGCTGAAGGCCGACCGGCAGACCATCCGCGCCGAGGCGCTGGAATGGTCGACGACGCGCGGGGCGCGGTCGGGACGCACCGCCTGGCAGTACATCCAGGATCTCGCGGGACGGCTGGAGCAGCGGATCGAGGGATGAGCCCTCCCCCAGGAGGGGAAGGGCTCTGAACCGCTAGTTCTGCAGCAGGTTCTCGTCCTGCGGGGCGAGCGGAACGCGGCTCGCCACCGGGATCGAGGCCCCGAAGCCGTCGCGGTTGTAGATGTCGTCGCGGAACTGCACGAGGCCCTCGGGGGTCGCCCAAGCCGTGATGTAGGTCCAGTAGACGTTGATGGACTGAGCGAGGCGGGCGTCGATGCGCTGGCCGGACTTGAAGGTCGCGTCGATCTGCTCGCGGGTCCAGCCGGGCGTGTCCTTCAACAGCCACTCGATGTAGTCGCGCACGTTCTGCAGGCGCACGCAGCCCGACGAGACGAAGCGGAAGTCGTCGCCGAAGATGCCCTTGGAGGGCGTGTCGTGCATGTAGACCCCGTGCGGGTTCGGGATGTTGATGCGCACGAATCCCATGGAGTTGATCTCGCCGCCCGGATCCTGCTTGAACATGTAGCGGGTGGCTTCGTCCGAGAACCAGTTCACCTGGGAGGGCTGCAGCTCCTGGCCCGCGCCGTTGTAGATGCGGATGCGGTTATCGGTGAGGTAGTTCGGGTCCTTCCTCATCTTGGGGATGAGGTCCTTGCGGATGATGGAGGCCGGCACGGTCCAGAACGGGTTGAAGTTCACTTCCGTGATCTTCGCGTTCATGACCGGCGACTGGCGGTCGATCTTGCCGACGCCGGCGGCGTGCCGCGTCTGGACCACGCCCGCTTCCACCGTCTCGACGACGGCGGCCGGGATGTTCACGATCACGTAGCGGTTGCCGAGATTGTTCGAATAGCTGCGCAGGCGCACGGCGTTGAGTTCAAGCTGGCGCAGGCGGATGTTGGCCGGCACGTTCATGGCCGCGACCGTCGTGGACGACATCGCGCCCGTGGCGTTGAGGCCGTGGCGGGCCTGGAAGCGGCGAACGCCGGCCTCGACGTAGGAATCGTACACGGGCGAGCTGCCGGCGGAGGGGTCGAGGTCGCCGGAGATGATGAGGCGCTGACGGAGCGCCACCACCTCGGGGCTCTGCACGCCGACGCGCAGGCGGTCGCTCACGTCGAGCATCGGCCAGCCGCCGCGGCCGACGATGTCGCGGTAGCGGTCGATCATCTCCTCGGTGGCGGCAAGCGCCTGGGGCGAGAGGATCGGCGTGGTGGAGCGCTGCACCCGCAGGCGCGAGGCCGACTCGTAGTTCTGCTGCCACTCGGATTGATTGCTGGCCAGCACCTGCTGGGCGAGCGCGGCGGCCGGCGTGAACACCAGGGCCAGCGATCCGGTCAGGAGGGAACGGCGATCGATCATGGGACGCAAGCTCTCGGGTTGGGGCTTCTGGCGGGTACGCGCCGAGGGGAAGGAAACGGGAGAACTGGCCCCGCCCTCACCGCGCCCGGCCTTCTGTTAGTGCCGGGTCACGATTAACGAACGGTATTCAGAACGAAGAACATCGGGGCCGTTTTAAGGCATTTTCGGACACCCTGCCGCACCTCCGGCCATACTCCTTTCCGGAGGGGCACTCGCCCCCGCAGTGTGGATTTCGCGTCACAGAAACGGGTGCTGCGGTCCTACAGGCAGTAGCGGATCTGATCGCGCCAGAATCGCTCCAGGCGGGCCAGCGATTCGTTCACCTGCTCGAAGTCGGAGGCCGCGAGACCACCGACCGGCGCGATGGAGCGGGCATGCCGCTCATAGAGCGCCTGCACGATGCCGTGGACCTCCCGGCCGCGGGGCGTGAGGCTGATCCGCACCGCCCGGCGGTCGAGGGAGGAGCGGGCATGGTGGAGGTAGCCCGCCTCGACCAGCTTCTTGACGTTGTAGGACACGTTGGAGCCGAGATAGTAGCCCCGCGAGCGCAGCTCCGTGGCCGACAATTCCTGGCCGCCGATATTGAAGAGCAGCAGACCTTGCGTGCTCGTCAGCTCCAACACGCCGCGGCGATCGAACTCGTCCTTGATGAGATCGAGCAGGCAGCGGTGCAGCCGCTCGATGAGGTGGAGGGTTTCGCGGTAGCCGGCGCCGACCGCTGGATCGTCCGTACGGGGCACGGGCAGGGCTTCGCGACGGGTCACGCCGGTGGCGGAGTCGCCCGGGAGGGGTGCGGAGGCCGCCAGGGCCCCCGCAGGCACGGTCTTGTTCATGGGACGCCTCGTTGTCGTTCGGCCGGTTGATCCGGCTCCTTGACGAGGCCCACTGTGCCGCCTTCCCTCTCAAATCCGGTTTAAGGGACGAGGTGAATCCCTCCTTGACGGAATCGGCGTAAACGGGCGGTGAAACGAACGGCCGCCGACGGTGCCGATTTCTTGGCGGCGTCGGGTTTATTGCCGCTCCCGGGCCGCGAGCCAGGACACCGCGAGATAGCCTAGGATCAGCGAGACGAAGAACGCGGATGTCGCGACGGTGCCGGGCACGAAGGTGGGAAAGAACACCGCCAGGATGAGGTGGCTCATCACCGCGAGCAGCCAGAGCACGCCGCCCCAGGTGGTCGCCATCCACAAGCCAACGGCGGCCACGAGATCGATGATCGCGAAGTAGCCGATGGTGGTCTGGTAGCCGAGCGAGCGCTCCTCGAAGAGCCCGGCGGGGGACCAGACGCCGACGATGATCGCCCAGGCTCCGAGGCCCTTCACGATCCACAAGATCGCGAGCAGGCGCATGAACCAGGTGAGCAGGGCATCCCAGTGCCAGGGCCCCCCTTCCGGCACCCGCTCCTCGATGCGGTCGCCGCCGGTCGGGCGCGAGAGGTTGAGCGGCGGTTGCCGGGGCGTGCGGGCCATCAGCGGCACACCATCGCGCGTCGGGAGAGCCCTGCCATCACGGCGCCTGCAGCTCGCGGCTGCCGAGATCGGCGAAGTGGCGGGCGATGTCCGCGGGATCGACGGCATCGAGGCTGGCGGGCTGCCAGCGCGGGGCGCCGTCCCGATCGATCAGCGTCGCGCGCACGCCCTCGTAGAAATCGTGCCCCTCCGCGATCCGCGACACGATGCGGAATTCCACCTTCATGGCCTCCTCGAAGGAGAGGTCGCGCCCGCGGCGCATCTGCTCCAGGGCGAGGCTCATGCTGGTCGGCGACTTGGTGCGCACGGTGGCCGCGGTTCTCTCGGCAAACGCCGAGCCCCGCCCCGCCGCCTCGTCGAGTCGGGCGAGGATCCCGGGCACGCTCTCGGCGGAAAAGCAGCTGTCGATCACGGCGCGGTTCTCCGCGATCGGCGCGGGACCCGGGTCGTGGGCGAGAGCCCGCAGGGCCGCGTCCACGTCGTCGCCCGCGATCAGCGCGTCGCGCAAGGGGAGGATCGCGTCGGAGCGCACAGCATGCGTCGCGATCCCGAGCGCAAACGCGTCGGCGGCGCGGATGCGGTCGCCGGTGAGCGCGATATAGGTGCCGGTCTCGCCCGGCAGGCGCGGCAGGGCGTAGGTGGCGCCCACATCCGGGAAGAAGCCGATGCCGACTTCGGGCATGGCGAAAAGGTAGCGCTCGCCCGCGATGCGGTGGCTGCCATGGAGCGACACGCCGACGCCCCCGCCCATGACGATGCCGTCGATGAGGGACACGTACGGCTTCGGGAAGCGCTGGATCAGGATGTTGAGCTCGTATTCCTCGCGCCAGAAGGCGAGCGCCTCGGCGAGGCTCCTGGCTCGACCGAGCTCGTAGAGGCGGCGGATGTCGCCCCCAGCGCAGAACGCCTTCTCGCCCGCCCCCATCACGACGACCCGCGTCACGGCCGGGTCGTTCGCCCAGGCCTCCAGCGCCGGGCGCATGGTGCGAACCATCCCGAGCGTCAGCGCATTCAGCGCCGCCGGCCGGTTGAGCAGGATCGTTCCCGCTGCGCCTTCGCGCCGGCACACCACTTCGTCGGTCTCGCTCATCCCCACTCCTTGTTGGGCCGGGATTAGACGGGCGGCCGCGGGGGCGTCAATGCGCGGCAACGGCCCATATGTCCGGAAGAGGGCTCAAACAAAAAGGGCGGCCGGAGCCGCCCTTTCGTGATTGCACAATCCGAACCGCTTAGCGCTTCGAGAACTGGAAGCTGCGGCGGGCCTTCTTGCGGCCGTACTTCTTGCGCTCCACGACGCGCGGGTCGCGGGTCAGGAAGCCTTCCTTCTTGAGCGGGCTGCGGAGCTCCGGCTCGTAGTAGGTGAGCGCCTTCGAGAGGCCGTGGCGCACCGCGCCGGCCTGGCCCGAGAGGCCGCCGCCGGCCACCGTGACGATCACGTCGTACTGGTCGGCGCGGTTCACGAGCTGCAGGGGCTGCTGCAGGATCATGCGCAGCACCGGACGGGCGAAGTAGACCTCGACCGGACGGGCATTGACCGTGATCGTGCCCTTGCCGGGCTTGATCCAGACGCGCGCCACCGCGTCCTTGCGCTTGCCGGTCGCGTAGGCGCGGCCCAGAGCGTCCACCTTGCGGACGTGGCGGGGCGCCTCGGGAGCGGCGGTTTGGGCCTGCTGGCCCAGATCGGCGAGAGACTGAAGGGTCGCCATGGCTTTAAGCCCTCACGTTCTTGGCATTGAGGGCGCCCACGTCGAGCGCCTCGGGCTGCTGAGCGACATGCGGATGCTCAGCGCCCTTGTAGACGCGCAGGTTGCCCATGATCTGGCGGAAGAGCGGGCCGCGGGGGAGCATCCGCTCCACGGCCTTCTCGACGACGCGCTCCGGGAAGCGGCCTTCGAGGATGAACTTGGCCGAGCGCTCTTTGATGCCGCCCGGATAGCCGGTGTGATGGTAGTACACCTTCTGCTCGCGCTTGCGGCCGGTGAACACCACCTTGTCGGCGTTGATGACGATGACGTTGTCGCCGCAATCGACGTGAGGGGTGTAGGCCACCTTGTGCTTGCCGCGCAGACGCATGGCCACCACCGAGGCGAGACGGCCGACCACGAGGCCCGACGCGTCGATCACCACCCACTTCTTCTCGACTTCGGCGGGCTTCAGCGAAGTAGTGCTCATCGCGTTGGATCCCGTTCGATATGATTAGAAACGACAAACCGCCACGAGATGCGGCGGCGAGTGGGGGTGTCTCTACGGGACGAAGGGCTGTTTGTCAACGCAAAAGCGGAGGGCGCTTCGTGCTGAAACCCTTATGTCGCAAGGCTTTGCGCTTCACGGTATCATAGTACCGCTACTTTTTTGCTTCGGGAATCGCATAGGTTCCGGTGGCGTGGCACACCAGATCGCTCTCCCCTTCCGAATGCATCGACACGTCCCCGACGGCGAGCCGTCGGCCGAGCTTGAGCAGCCGGCACTCGGCGATGAGCGCCTTGGGGGCGGGCTTGCGCAGGAAGTTGAAGGAGAGGTTCGTGGTGACGGCCAGCGCCACCGGGCCGATCTGCGCCAGCAGGGCCACGTAGAGGGCAAGATCCGCCAGCGCCATCATGGAGGGCCCCGAGATCGTTCCCCCGGGCCGGATGTGGCGCTCGTGGTAATCCATCCGCATGCGTGCGGAGAGCGGCCCGACGGCCTCCACGCGGTAGGTGCGGCCGCCGAGATGGATTTGCGGAAACTCGCGATCGAGAAAGGCTTCGATGTCTTCCGCGGACATCACGGGCAGGTCGGACATTTAAGGCTCTCCGAACGGACCCTTGCACCAGGGCCGGCGGCTCATCGGGACCGCGTTCCAGGGTTGGGCATGCGGCTCTCCGGGGGGGCCCTTGCACCACGCCCCTGCCCTCCCGACAATAGCGGGGACGCGCTTTTCCCCATCCGGGTCCCTGCAGAGCCGCCATCCCGGATCCCATCGAGGCCGCCATGAACGCCCACGCTCCTGCCGACGCCGCCGTTCTCCTCCGCGCTGACGCGGACGGCATCGCGACCCTGACGCTCAACCGCCCCGGCGCCCGCAACGCCCTGTCGGAGGGGCTGCTGGCGGCGCTGACGCGCGCATTCGACGCCATTGCCGAGGACGCGTCCGTGCGCGCGGTGGTGCTGAACGCCAATGGCCCGGTGTTCTCGGCCGGACACGATCTGAAGGAGATGACCGCCCACCGCGCGGACCCCGACCGCGGCCGCGCCTATTTTGCCGACATCCTCGCCCGATGCTCCGCCATGATGCAGCGTATCGTGCGCCTGCCGCAGCCCGTGATCGCCGCGGTGGAAGGCACCGCGACGGCGGCCGGATGCCAGCTGGTCGCCTCCTGCGATCTCGCGGTCGCCGGCGCCGATGCCCGCTTCTGCACACCCGGCGTCCATATCGGCCTCTTCTGCTCGACGCCCATGGTGGCACTCTCACGCAATCTCTCGCCAAAGCACGCCATGGAGATGCTGCTGCTGGGCGACATGGTTCCTGCCGCGGATGCCCACCGCTTCGGCCTCGTGAACCGCGTCGTCGCAGCCGGCGAGGCCTTGGCCGAAGCGCGACGGATGGCGCTCGTCATCGCGTCCAAATCGCCCCACACCCTGAAGATCGGCAAGCGTGCGTTCTACGAGCAGCGCGAGATGGGGCTGCAGCAGGCGTACGATTACGCCACCGGAATCATGGTGGAGAACATGCTGGCCCGCGACGCCGAAGAAGGCATCGGTGCGTTCGTGGAGAAGCGCGAGCCGGTCTGGACAGGGCAGTAGCCGGACGCTCGGGCTGTGCCCCGATCCTGAGAGGTTGTGGCTGTTAATAAAAAACGGTTCTCCCACCCGATCCCCTCATCCTGAGGAGCCCGCGTCAGTGGGCCTCGAAGGAGGACTCCAGGTCTCTCGCGGGTCCTGCAAGCCTCCTTCGAGACGCACCCTGCGGGCGCTCCTCAGGATGAGGGGATTGGACAGGATGAAGGGCGCCGGTGCGGGCCGCGCCGGCCGAACGGCAACCCTCGCCGCTTGACGCTACCGCCGCGCCTCTTACAACTTGAACCCGCGCATGCTGGCGAGCCCGCGCACCCGATGCTCCGGTGGGAGCCCGATCCGAAACCGCGACACAGGCGCATTGGCGTCCGCGGGTGATCAGGAGATTTCCATGCAGCTGTGGAGCAAAGGGGCGGTGCTGGCCGCCTTCGCCCTCACCTTCAGCAGCGCCATCGCGCAAGCCGCGGACGTGACGGTGTTCGCGGCCGCAAGCCTCAAGAATGCGCTCGATGCGGTCGTGGCCGATTACCAGCGCGAGAGCGGCAAGCGCGTGGCGGTGTCCTATGCCGCCTCCTCGGCGCTGGCCCGGCAGATCGAACAGGGCGCACCGGCCGACATCTTCTTCTCCGCCGATCTCGACTGGATGGATTACCTGCAGGAGCGCGCGCTCATCAAACGCGAGACGCGCCGCGCGCTGCTGGGGAACCGCATCGTCCTCGTCGCGCCGGCGGATCAACAGAAGCCTGTCGAACTGAAGGCCGGCGGCCTCTCGGCGGCGCTCGGCAACGGCCGCCTTGCGACTGCGAGCGTCGCCAGCGTGCCGGCGGGCCGGTACGGCAAGGCGGCGCTGGAAAACCTCGGTCTCTGGGGCGAGGTGTCGGGCAAGCTCGCGGAAGCCGAGAACGTGCGCGCGGCGCTGGCCTTCGTGTCCCGCGGGGAGGCGCCGCTCGGCATCGTCTACGAGACCGATGCCAAGGCCGATCCGAAGGTCGCGGTGGTGGCGCGCTTTCCCGAAACGAGCCACCCGCCGATCGTCTATCCGGTGGCGCTCACCGCCTCGTCGAAGAGCGCGGAGGCCGCCGCCTTCCTCGACGTGCTGCGCAACAAGAAGAGCGCGGAGGCCTTCACCCGCGAGGGCTTCCAGGTTCTGGACTGAGGCGCGCCCGTGGAGCTCACCCCCGAAGAGTGGGGCGCCGTTCGCTTGAGCCTCAGGGTCGCGGTCGTCGCCACCCTGCTGAGCCTGCCGCTCGGCATCGCGGCGGCGTATGCCCTGGCGCGCGGCCGCTTTCCCGGACGCGCGCTGCTGGATGGGCTCATTCACCTGCCCCTCGTGCTGCCGCCGGTGGTGACCGGCTATCTCCTCCTCGTCACCTTCGGGCGCCGCGGCCCCGTGGGTGCATGGCTCGATGCCTGTTGCGGGATCGTGCTGTCCTTTCGCTGGACCGGCGCGGCGCTTGCCGCCGCCGTGATGGCCTTTCCATTGATGGTCCGGGCCATTCGCCTTGCCATCGAGGCGGTGGATCGCGGCTTGGAACAGGCGGCCGGCACGCTCGGCGCGAACCGCTTCATGGTGTTCCTCACCGTGACCCTGCCGCTGGCCCTGCCCGGCGTGCTCGCCGGCATGATCTTGAGCTTCGCCAAGGCGCTCGGCGAGTTCGGCGCGACGATCACCTTCGTGTCCGCGATCCCGGGCGAGACGCTCACGCTCCCCTCCGCAATCTACGCCTACACCCAGGTGCCCGGGGGCGATGCAGGCGCGTTCCGCCTGAGCCTCATCGCGGCGGGGATCGCTCTCGTCGCCGTCGTGGTCTCCGAAATCCTCACCCGCCGGGTCGGCCGCCCGGCCCGGCTCACATGAGCATCGCGGTTCGGGCGCGGCACGATCAGGGCGATTTCACCCTCGATGCCGCCTTCCAGACCGACGCGCGCGTGGTCGCGCTGTTCGGGCCCTCCGGCTCCGGCAAGAGCACGCTTCTCCACATCATCGCTGGGCTGGTCCGCCCCAATGAGGGGCGCGTCGCCGTGGATGGGCGTGTGCTCACGGATACGGCGGCAGGCCTGCGCGTGCCGGTTCACAAGCGGCGCATCGGCTACGTGTTCCAGGACGCGCGCCTCTTCCCGCATCTCAGCGTCGCGCGGAACCTGGCCTACGGACGCTGGTTCGCCCCGAAATCCGAGCGCTACGGCAGCCGCGACGAGATCGTAGCGCTGCTCGGCATCGGGCATCTCCTCGACCGCAGGCCCGCGACGCTCTCGGGGGGCGAGAAGCAGCGCGTCGCCATCGGCCGGGCGCTCCTGGCCTCCCCCCGCCTTCTCCTGATGGACGAGCCCCTGGCCTCCCTTGATGCCGCCCGCAAGGCCGAGACCTTGCCCTACATCGAGCGCCTCAGGGACGAACTCAGGATTCCGATCGTCTATGTGAGCCACAGCCTCGAGGAGGTGGAGCGGCTGACCGGGGAGATCATCCGGCTCGACGGAGGTCGCGTGGTCGGGCGCTAGCGGTCATTCCGGAGGGGCGCAGCCGAGCCCGACCCGAAGGGACCGCCTTGGCGGCAAACCTAGGAGATCTCTCCGGATGGGGCACGCCAGCTGAGTTCCGGCCCACCCTGCGGACGACCGGAATGACGGGGGTTACCGTTGAACCCCGGGCCCGGGCCCGTTACCTATCGCCGATGGACCACTCCTCGTACCCGAACGACTACATCCGCGAGATCCTGAAGAGCGTGAAGACCATCGCGCTCGTCGGCGCCTCGCAGAACCCCGCGCGCCCGAGCTGGATCGTCACCAAATACCTCCTCGAGCGAGGCTACGATGTGATCCCCGTCAATCCGGGCCTCGCCGGCCAGGACTTGCTGGGTAAGCGCGTCTACGGCTCCCTGAAAGAGATCCCCCACCCGGTCGACATGGTGGAGATCTTCCGCAACTCCGAGGCCGCTGGTCCCATCACCGACGAGGCCCTTGCCCTCGACCCGCTCCCCAAGGTGATCTGGATGCAGCTCTCGGTGAAGAACGAGGAGGCTGCGCGCCGCGCCGAGGCCATGGGGGTGAAGGTCGTGATGGACCGCTGCCCCAAGATCGAGTTCGGCCGCCTTTCGGGCGAGATCTCCTGGCAGGGCGTGAACTCGCGCATGCTCTCGTCGAAGAAGCCGGTGCTGGCCGGCAAGGGCTTCCAGAAGCTGAGCCTGGACCGGCCGACGTGAAGAGGGCGCGGCCTCAAGGGAGCGACCGGCTCGGCAAATGGGGCTCGCGCAGATGGGCCGTCACCGGAGGTGAGCGATGGAGCCGCACAATCCCGAGAACGCACGGCACGGCCGCGGCACCGGCGCGAAGCAGAGGCGCAACGCGACGACATTCTGGCTGATCGTCGCCATCATCGCTCTCGCAGCCGCGGCCTCGGCAACATGGATCTCGTATCGGTGACCGCCGCGTGAGGATGCTGGTCAAAGCCTGTGTGGGCTTCGTGCTGAGTCTCATCGCCCTCGCGACTGTTTGGGCCGTGATCTGGACGGCGCTGCGGTATTGATGGGCGCCTGGGTAAGCGCGTGATGCGCTGCCTGATTGAAAGGGTTCGGGCGCTTTCAAACGCGACCGCTAATGGCGTTTTCGCTTCGACGAACGCAACAACCGACGAACAGAACGATGCGCCAAAATGGGGCGGAAGAGCGGACGCCAGATTGTGTTGGCTGGTTGAACGACGGCGTTCGATTCGGTTCAACCTGCCGCTTGACGGGCGGCGGTCACGTTCTGTAGTCAGAACGAAACGGACCTTCAAACCGCCGGGCTATTGTTGAACGCAACACCCCCTTTTCGTGCGGGCGTGTTCAACGGTTTCCCTCAGGAGTATTGAACGATGAGCGATCGGTTGCCCGGCTTCAACACCTTGGCGATCCATGCGGGCGCGGCGCCGGATGCGGCGACGGGCGCCAGGGCGACGCCGATCTACCAGACCACGTCCTTCGTGTTCGACGACGTGGACCACGCCGCCTCCCTCTTCGGCCTCCAGGCCTTCGGCAACATCTACTCCCGCATCGGCAACCCCACCTGCGCGGTGCTGGAGGAGCGCGTCGCGGCGCTGGAAGGCGGCACGGCCGCTCTCGCCGTCGCTTCCGGCCACGCGGCGGAATTCCTGGTCATGCACGCCCTGATGCAGAGCGGCGACGAGTTCGTGGCCGCGAAGAAGCTCTACGGCGGGTCGATCAACCAATTCAATCACAGTTACAAGAACTTCGGCTGGAACGTGGTCTGGGCCGATTCGGACGATCCCTCCACCTTCGAGGCCGCCATCACCCCGAAGACCAAGGCGATCTTCGTCGAGTCGATCGCCAATCCGGGCGGCGTGATCGTGGACCTTCAGGCGATCTCCGCCATCGCCAAGCGCCACAACATCCCGCTCATCGTCGACAACACGATGGCCTCCCCCTACCTCATCCGCCCCTTCGAGCACGGCGCCGACATCGTGGTGCACTCGCTCACCAAGTTCTTAGGGGGCCACGGCAATTCCATCGGCGGCATCATCGTGGACGGCGGCTCCTTCAACTTCGCGGGCGACGACCGCTACCCCATGCTCTCGAAGCCCCGGCCGGAATACGGCGGCATGGTGCTGGGCGAGACCTTCGGCAATTTCGGCTTCGCGATCGCCTGCCGGGTGCTCGGCCTGCGCGACCTCGGACCCGCGCTAAGTCCTTTCAACGCCTTCATGATCCTGCAGGGCATCGAGACCCTGCCCCTGCGGATGCAGCGTCATTCCGACAACGCGCTCGCGGTCGCCGAGCATCTGCAGGCGCACGACAAGGTCGCCTGGGTGAGCTATCCGGGCCTGCGCACGGACCGCTACCACAACCTCGCCAAGCAGTACTGCCCGAAGGGCGCGGGCGCCGTGTTCACCTTCGGCCTCAAGGGCGGCTACGACGCGGGCGTGAAGCTCGTCTCGAACCTGCGCCTCTTCTCGCACCTGGCGAATATCGGCGACACCCGCTCCCTTGTAATCCACCCGGCCTCCACGACCCACCGCCAGCTCACCGACGAGCAGCGCGCCCAGGCCGGCGCCGGCTCCGAGGTGGTGCGCCTCTCCATCGGCATCGAGGACAAGGAAGACCTCATCGCCGACCTCGACCAGGCCCTGGCGGCGGCCTAAGGCCCGGTTGCGCGTGACGCCGGCCGACCTCGACCAAGCCCTGGCGGCGGCTTGGTCCCTCGCCTCTCATGCCCGGACCAAGCCCGGGCATGACGCGCGCGGGTGTGCGGAAAGAGCGTTGGCGGCCCTCCAACCGTTCAACGCTCCCTCGGCGCGCGTTGAACGGAGGCGTTCGAATCGGGGGTGCGGCGTGCAATGAAAACGCACGAACAGGCCGCCCTCCCCGCCGTTGAATGCGGTTGAACGGCTTTTAACCCTGCCCGATGCCGCACTGTCGTCCGCCCCGCCGGACGCCCGCGGAACGGATGGAATGGGATGGAACGGCTGTTCCGCGTGTTCCGCCCCGTTCGACGGCCCGCCCTTCCCAAACGTTGACTTTTCGCCCCTGATATGCTCTTAATCCTATCACAGCCGAGGCCTCCTGTCTCGGCTGCCGGCGGGGAGAAACCGGCATGGATCGGATGGCGAGGGGCTTGCGCCGGGTGCTGGGCGACGACACCCGGCGCAAGCCCACACGCCCGAAGGCCCCGCCCCGCCTGCCCGAGGCGGCGCCCGCCGCGCCGGTCTATCGCGGCCCCGGCCGGGCCGGACCCTTACGCCTCAGTCCAGCGGTCCGCGAGAGCCTGAAACCCCGCCACCGCGGCCCCCACAAGGCCTCCACCATCGATGCGGTGCGCGGCCTCGTCGAGACCACCACCCTCTCCTATCGCGCCATTGCGGCCCGCACGGGCGTCGCCATCGGCACCATCGCGCGCCATGTGCGCCGCGGCGGCTGGCTGCGCCCTGAGACCGGCTTTCCGGAAGAGCACTACACCCCGGAGGGCCGCCGCCTGCGCCGCCGTCAGGCCCTCGCCGAACACTTGCTGGCCTGCGCGGAAGCCCAGGTCGACCGGGTGTCCCGCGATCCCTATGCCAGCCCCCACGCCCTGAAGAAGGCCCTGCAATTCGCCCGCGCCGCCGCGGCGCTGGACGAGGACACCGCCCGCCGCCGACGCTGAACCCCTCTCGCCTTTAGCGGGACAGGGGGGGGGGACACCCGCATTGCCGCTGGTCCTGCCCTCCCTCCCCTCAGGGGAGGGATTGAGGGTGGGGTGTTGCGCGAAGCGCATCCTGCGATGCTGGGCCTAGAGCTCGCCTGGCGGCGAACACCCCACCCGTCGCCCTGCGGGCGCCACCCCTCGGGTCGAGCCCGAGGGCAGGCTCTCCCCTGAAGGGAGGGATGAGCGCTCGCCCGATGCGGTTCACGCCTCACGCCGCCGAGGCAGCCTCCCCCCGGCCCCGCGCTGCCCGGCGGAAGAGCCAGGCCGCGGCCAGCCAGAGCCCCGCGAAAAAGCCCGTCAGCACGATGATCGCCTGCGGAAAGCTCGGCGCCTCCGCGCCCCAGCGCAAGAGCAGCGCCGCCACCCCCACGAGCCCCTGCGTGACCGCCATGGCGACGAGAATCCGCGCCATCTCGGAGGCCTTAAAGCGCGCCAGCGCGCCGCCCATGAGGCCGAGCGCCAGGATCGCAAAGAAGAGCAGGTTCGCGGGGTTGTCCTCGCTGCCGATGATCCCCACCGCGAGGTTGATCCACACGAGCCCGAACCCCGCCAGCAGCGCCACGCCCGCCCCGAGGCGGAACGCGAGAGAGCGCGATCCCCGCACGGCCAGCTCGAACAACCCGCCGACGCCAAGCAGCATCGCCCCGAACACGATGAAATCCGTCTCGTCCCAGTTCATCTCGGCCGAGACCTGCATCGCGACGAGCGGCAGCAGCCACACACCCGCCAGCGCGCCCCAGCCGAGCATCCGCCAGGGACCTTTAAGCCGCTCGCGGCTCGAGTTCGGGTGCGGTGCCATCGGGGTTCCTCCTTCTTGGGCGAGGTTATCGCGCTTACCTGAATTGGCGATGAGCGACGGTACGGTCATCACCTATGGCTCCGAGTGCGCTCTAGAAGACGGCTATTCACAATCGGCTCGATCACAAAATGCATCGGCAGTAACAAGGGCCTAGCTCCAAAGATCATGTGCATCTCGAGGTGACATCTAGGAGAAACGCTATTCACACCGATCTGCATATGCGACCATGACGTGTAGAGACTGCTCTGTTCTCTATCCCGATAGGACATTGCTCCAACACGCGTAATGCTCAGACAGGCGCAAGAATGCACGTCGCGAAGCGAGAAGCGATTTTCATTAGCCACGCCACACCGGAAGATAATGTATTCACGATTTGGTTAGGCGCGAAGCTATCGGCTTTAGGCTTTGAAGTTTGGGCCGACGTGATGTGCCTGCGAGGTGGCTTCGATTGGCAGCGCCAACTTGAGCAAGCCCTTCGTGAGAAAGCCGTTAAAGTACTGCTCGTCGCAAACGCTGTCTCCGTTGCGAAGCAGGGTGTCAGAAACGAGATTCAGCTTGCGAGCGATGTTGCGCGGAAGACTGGGGATCGCGAGTTCATCATCCCGCTTCGCTTAGGCGCATACGATGCGCCCTTCCTCATCGCGCAGGCGCAATACATCGATTTCACGCGTGGTTGGAGCCAAGGGCTCGCCGAGTTACTTGTAACGCTGAGTGACACGTATAAGGTTCCCCGGAATGACAGTGCCGGAACTAGCATCTGGAGGGAGCTTCAGCTGCTACACTCAGCTAAGCTCCAACGCACACCAGAAACGCTAGAGCGGTTCTCGCGCGTGTTGAATCGGAGGGGCTTCCGGGAGGCGGCGTGATCTGATTCAGAGTGTGGGCTGGTGTGGGAGGCCAGCCCGCATGCCGAAGCCCTTGTCCTACGATCTACGAAC
>JAESFT010000113.1_pt1 | contig 118174 bp, 122 predicted proteins | sample 9269451 | NCBI WGS metagenome assembly JAESFT01 (sample SAMN14502557, study PRJNA617106) | algae metagenome | isolation source: Scytonema hyalinum WJT4-NPBG1 and co-occurring heterotrophs from well... | place: USA: Mojave Desert, Joshua Tree National Park, California | collected 2006-05-25 | reverse complement strand
ATGGCCGGCGGCGTGTGGTATCTGCGCGACTGGAACCATTGGATCGACAATCCGGAGCTCGGTTCGATCGCATTCCAATTCGGCACGCGGCCGCTGCTCACCAAGGAAAGTCCGATCCCCGAAGGCTGGAAGCAGGCGCTGATGACGCTGGAACCGGGCGACGTGCTGCTCCACCGCTTCTCGCCGACCGGCTTCTATTCCTCGGCGGTGCTGAACCCGTTCCTGCGCGAACTGGTCGCGCGCTCGGAGCGGCAGATCGCTTTCGCCGGCGAGATGGCCGGTGATCATACTCACCAGCTCGACGTCGGCGTGAAGGGCAAGAACTTCTGGGTGACGCGCGGCGACCTGCTGCGCGCCCGCGAATGGTTTGGCCTGGGCTTCACCGAAGCGCTGAAGACGCCCGACAACACGCTGATCTTCGTAACGCCGGCGGAAAAGGCGATCATCCGCAAGGATCAGGCAGACTGCATGGGCTGCCTCAGTCAATGCGCTTTCTCTTCCTGGGCGGATAACGAGACCAACTCCACGGGCCGGCTCGCCGATCCGCGCAGTTTCTGCATTCAGAAGACGCTGCAGGACATTGCGCATGGCGGGCCAGTCGAGCAGAACCTGATGTTCGCCGGCCACAATGCCTACAACTTCAAGAAGGACCCGTTCTACTCGAACGGGTTCGTGCCGACGGTGAAGCAGCTGGTCGACCGAATCTTGACGGGCGATTGATGTTGCTCCCCTCCACGCCTTCGTGGAGGGGCTGGGGGTGGCCCCTTCTGGCTTCACACGAAGATAAGAGAACCACCCCTAACCCCTCCAGCAAGGGCTGGAGGGGAATTGCTCTTGTGCTTTGCCACCCCATCTAAGGCGCTTCATGTCTTTCACCGATCTCCCCCAGCCTCTTGCCGAGGCTCTCGTCGCGCGCGGTTATGATGCGCCCACGGCCGTTCAGGCGGCCGTCCTCGAAGAACAGGCGCATGGCCGCGACCTGATCGTCTCCGCCCAGACCGGCTCGGGCAAGACGGTCGCCTTCGGTCTCGCCATGGCCGAGCAACTGCTCGAGGGCGCGGCGTTGCCGCGCGCCGGCGGGCCGCTGGTGCTGGTCATCGCGCCGACGCGCGAACTGGCGCTGCAGGTCAGCCGCGAATTGGTCTGGCTGTACGGTAAGGCCGGCGGGCGGGTCGCCACCTGTGTCGGCGGCATGGACCCTTCGAAGGAGCGACGGGCGCTGAGTCACGGCGCGCATATCGTGGTCGGCACGCCGGGCCGGCTGCGCGACCATCTCGAACGTGGAGCACTCGATTTGTCCGCTCTGCGCGTGGCGGTGCTCGACGAGGCGGACGAGATGCTCGACATGGGCTTTCGCGAGGATTTGGAGCAGATTCTCGACGCGTCGCCGCAGGACCGGCGAACCCTGCTTTTTTCGGCGACCATGCCCAAGCCGATCGTGGCGCTCGCCAAGCGTTACCAGCGCGACGCGCTGCGCATCTCCACTGTGGGCGAGGATCGCGGCCATGGCGACATCAGCTATCAGGCGCTCGCCGTCGCGCCGCCGGACATCGAGCATGCCGTCGTGAACCTGCTGCGGCTGCACGAAGCGGATACGGCGATGCTGTTCTGTGCGACGCGCGAGAATGTGCGGCATCTGCACGCGACTTTGGTCGAGCGCGGCTTCGGCGCCGTCGCCCTGTCCGGCGAACATAGCCAGAATGAGCGAAACGCCGCACTGCAGGCGTTGCGCGACCGGCGGGCGCGGGTCTGCGTCGCGACCGATGTCGCCGCGCGGGGCATCGACCTCCCGTCGTTGAGCCTCGTCATCCATGTCGAGCTGCCGCGCGATGCCGAGACTCTGCAGCACCGTTCCGGCCGCACTGGGCGCGCGGGCAAGAAAGGCACCGCCGTGCTGGTCGTACCTTTCCAGCGCCGCCGTCGTGTCGAGATGATGCTGAAGGGCGCGCGCATCCAGGCGCAGTGGATCGATCCGCCGACTCCCGAACAGATCAGAGCGCAGGATCGCGAAAGGCTGCTCGAAGCTCTGCTCCAGCCCGCCGAAATCGACGAGGAGGATCGGGAGATCGCCGCTCGTCTGCTCGCCGAGAGGAGTCCGGAAGACCTCGCCGCGGCCCTTGTCCGAGCACATCGCGCGTCACTGCCCGAGCCGGAAGAGTTGGTCGGACAGGCGCCGCAGGAGCGGGGCCGCGAGCAGCGCGGCGGTTTTGAGGGCAGCGCCTGGTTCCGGATCGATGTCGGCCGCCGCCACAATGCCGATCCGCGCTGGATTCTGCCATTGCTGTGCCGCCGAGGCCACATCACCAAGGCCGAAGTGGGCGCGATCCGCATCCAGCCGAACGAGACCCACTTCGAGGTCGCCGGAAATGTCGCGCAGCGCTTCGCCGCGGCCTGGTCGCGCAGCGCCGACAAGGGCGATCCGGAAAGCAACATCGCGCTCCAGGCGCTGCAGGGCGGACCTGCGCGCGAGGGCCCGCGCCGGACTCACCAGCCGCGACCTTACCGAACGGGCGCACCAAAGCGGCCGGGCAGGGGGCGCTGACCGGATTTCCCGTGCTTGCGCCGGGGAGGTTCGTTACACCGTCAGGCGTGACTGCCGACACGGGTATCGAGATCGAGCAACTGCGCAGCTGCTTTGCGGGCCGGATGCTGACCGACCCGCAAGACATGCAGCCCTTCCTCAGCGACTGGCGCGGCCAATGGCACGGCAAGGCGCGCGCAGTGATACAGCCGGACAGCACGGCGGATGTCGCAGCGGTGGTCCGCTGGTGCGCGGCGCGGCGGGTTCCGGTTGTTCCCCAAGGCGGCAATACCGGTCTCACCGGCGGGTCCGTTCCCGATGCGAGCGGTGACGCGGTGCTGCTGTCGCTTGCGCGGCTCAGGTCGGTGCGTGCGGTCGATCCGGTCAACAACACGACCACGGTCGAAGCGGGCGTCAAACTGTTTGAGGTCCAGCAAGCGGCTGCCGCGGCGGACCGCCTGTTTCCTTTAAGCCTGGCGGCGGAGGGAAGCTGCACGATCGGCGGCAATCTCGCGACCAATGCAGGGGGCACCGCCGTGTTGCGCTATGGCAATGCCCGGGATCTGTGCCTGGGTCTGGAGGTGGTGACGGCCGCAGGCGAGATCTGGGATGGGCTGCGCGGTCTGCGCAAGGACAATAGCGGCTATGACCTGAAGCAGCTCTTCATCGGCTCGGAGGGCACTCTGGGCGTGATCACCGCGGCGGTGATGAAGCTGTTTCCGCAGCCCGCGGGCCGGGCTGTCGCCTTCGCCGCCCTGCAATCGCCAGAGGCGGGTCTGAAGCTGCTGAGTGACGCCCAGCGCGCGGCAGGGCCGAGCCTCACCGCCTTCGAACTGATCGCTGCAGAGGCGCTGGAGCTGGTGCTCCGGCACATCCCAGGCACCCGGCGTCCGTTCGGTGCCATGCACCCCTGGTATGCGCTGGTCGAGATATCGAGCGCGTCGGGGCAGGCGGATGCGGCCGAGCGGATGAACCAGTCGCTGCTCGAAGGTCTGGGGCGTGGCGGCGTTCCCGATGCGGTGATCGCGCATACCCTCGAACAGGGCCGGTCGCTCTGGACTCTGCGCGAGACGATCTCCGAGGCCCAGTCAATTCACGGCGGCAATATCAAGCACGACGTCTCTGTGCCGATCAGCCGTATCCCAACCTTCATCGAAGAAACGGTGGCGGCGCTCGCTCGGCACTTTCCGGGATGCACGCCCGTCATTTTCGGTCATGCAGGGGACGGCAATCTCCACTTCAACGTCGCTCCGCCGCCCGGCCGGTCGGCCAGCGAGCTCACCGAGGCTGTGAATCGGTTAGTGCATGATCTCGTCATCGCACATGGCGGGTCGATCTCCGCGGAACATGGGCTGGGCGTTCTGCGCCGGGACGCGGCGGAGGCGTATCGGAGCCCAATCGCGACGGACCTGTTGCGCACGATCAAGAGAGCGCTCGATCCGCTGAACATCATGAACCCGGGCAAGGTGCTGCGACTGCCGTCAGATCCGTAACCAGCTTTCAATTCACCCGTCGTTCAGCTAAACGATGACACCTGTAGTCGTAACAAGACGCAAAGGGTGTGGGAATGGCCGAAAGGATCAGCGAGGCCGAGCATGCGGTGATGGAGGTGCTCTGGGAAGAGCAGCCCTTGACCGCCGCGGAGGTCGCCGAGCGCGCCGGTCCGAAGCGGGGCTGGAGCGTGCACACCGTCAAGACGCTGCTGTCCCGCCTGTTGGCCAAGGGCGCGATCACGCATGAGTCCGAGGGCAGGCGGTTCCTCTATCGCCCGGCGATCGAGCGCGACTCCTATGTCGGTCGCGAATCGGAGAAATTGGTCGACCGGCTGTTCGGCGGTCGCGTGACTCCGCTGATCGCGCAGCTGGCCGAACGCCGCGCCTTGTCGCCTGAAGATATCGAAGAGCTGGAAGCCTTGCTCAGGGAGCTGAAGCCATGATCAGCTGGGCCGTCGAGACGCTTATCGCTTCAACCATCCTGATGTTGGTGGTGCTGGCCATACGCGTGCCGGTGGCCCGCCATTTTGGCCCCCATATTGCCTATGGCCTGTGGCTGCTGCCCGGCCTGCGCATGCTGCTGCCGCCGCTGCCTGAGGAAGTGACGCCGGCGCCGCTGCACATGCTGCCGTCGCCCCTCGACATCGAGTTCCTGCTAATGGCCGACCCCGCGCCGGCCGACCGGGTCAGCGCGCCGCTGGTCAGTTGGCCCATGCTGATGGCAGGTCTTTGGGTTGTGGGCGGCCTGGCGTTCCTTGCCTGGCACATCCTCAGCTATCGCCGCTTCGTTCGCACCGCGCTGGAAGACGCGACACAGTTGCCACGCTTCGATCGCGATGGCGTCGAGGTGTGCGCGAGCCCGGCCGCGCCGGGTCCCTTCGCGGCCGGCATCTTCCTGAAGACGATCGTGCTGCCGGAGGATTATCGCCGCCGCTATGGCCGCGACGAGCTGCGCCTCGCCATCGAGCATGAGGTCCAGCACCACCGCCGCTGCGACATGTCCGCCAACTTCCTGGCGCTCGTGATGCTGGCGCTGCACTGGTGGAATCCGATCGCCTATTTCGCGCACCGTGCCTTTCGCCAGGACCAGGAGCTTGCCTGCGACGCGATGGTTCTGGCGCGCGCCACGCCGGACGAACGCCATGCCTATGGGTCGGCGCTGCTGAAATCCGCCTGCGACCGCCTTCCGGTGGCCGCTTGCGCTCTTGGGGCCGGGGATGACCTCAAGAGGAGATTGAAGATGATGAAGACCTATCGCTCGAGCCGTGCGCGCTCTCGGGCCGGCAGCATCGTGGCGGCTGCCTTGGTCGGTGGCGGGCTGATGCTGACCGCGTCGAACGGGATCGCCGCCGAGACGTCCAAGCAGGTCGAGGAACAGGTGCGCGACGTGCTGGCGCCGGTGGTGCCCGCGATCGCGCCGGTTCCGCCCGTGGCGCCTCGGGCTGTCGCGGCTGTGCCCACCGCGCCGTCGCCGGTGAAGCTGGCAATGACCGGTCATCCGCACCCGTTGCCCCCGCCGCCTTCCATTGTCCCGGTGCCTCCGGTCCCGCCGATGCCACCGATGGTGGACGGTGAGGAAATCAGCCGCGAAGTGCGCGAGGCTGTCGAAGAGGCGCGGCGCGATGCGCTCGAGGCCCAGCGTGAAGCCGCCAGTGCGCGCCGCGAAGCTCTGCTAGAAGCGGCCGAAGCCCGGCGCGAAGCGATGCGCGAAGCAGAGGAAGGCCGCCGCGAGGCCGAACGGGGGCGCAGGGAAGCCGTGCGTGCCGCCGCGTACGCCCGCAGCTCCTCCGATAGTGTTCGCGCCCATGTTCTCGCCGCCCGCCAGATGTGCAGCCGGGGCACGCACAATGTATCCGTCGAACTCGTCCATGACGGCAAAAAGCAGGTGGTGCAGTGCCAGGCCTGGTCGCCGGCCCAGCGTGCCGAGATGCGGAAGTCGATGCTCGCCGGCCTGCAGAGCGCTCGCGCCAGCATCGCTTCGATGGATGCGCGGCACATGCCGATCTATGCGCGCGAGCAGGCGCTGGAATCGATCGATAGGCAGATCGAGCGGTTGCGCGAGAGCAACTAACCGCTTGCCAAGGGACGGGGGCGGCTTCATCGCTCCCGCTCATGGAAACGCCGCCTGTCGGACGCGCTGTCGAGCTGGAGCCGCTGGTCAGGCGGGTGCTGGCCGGCAACCCCAGCCCGTTCACCTATACCGGCACCCAGACCTATATCGTGGGACGCGGCGAGGTCGCGGTGATCGATCCCGGCCCTGACGACGCGGACCATGTTTCGGCGTTGATCGAAGCCGTAGCGGGGGATCGGGTGGCCGCGATCCTGTGCACTCACACGCACCGCGATCACAGCCCCGCCGCCGCCGCCCTGAAAAAGGCGACGGGCGCGCCGGTCATCGGCTGCGCGCCGCTGGTGCTGAGCGACAGCGGGCCGCGTGCCGACGCAGCATTTGACGAGACCTATGCGCCCGACCGGGTGCTGGCGGATGGCGAGCAGGTCAGCGCCCCCGGCTGGACGCTGGAGGCGGTGGCGACGCCAGGACATACCTCCAACCATCTCTGCTTCGCGCTGGGTGAGAGTGGCGCGCTGTTCACCGGCGATCATGTGATGGGCTGGTCGACGAGCGTCGTCTCGCCGCCCGATGGCGACATGGCCGCCTATATGGCAAGCCTCGACCGGCTGATGCAGCGCGAGGACCGTATCTATTATCCCGCGCATGGCGAGCCCGTGGAGAACCCGCAGCGGCTCGTGCGCGGTCTGGCCGGGCACCGCAAGCAGCGCGAGGGCCAGATCCTCCGGCTGCTCGGCGAGGGGGTCCGTGTCATTCCGGCCATGGTGGAGCGCATGTATGTCGGCCTCGATCCGCGGCTGCATGGCGCGGCTGGACGGTCGGTCCTCGCTCATCTGATCGAACTGCGGGATCGGGGGATGGCACTGCAGGAAGGCGACAGCTGGAGGCTGGCGTGACCAGCAGCCTGCGCAGCGGCCTGATCGGCGCGGCTGTTGCGCTGCTGATCCTGCTCGCCGGCTTCTTCGGGTTGCGCACTTATCTCAGCAGCCGGTTCGCGCTTGACCCGACCAGCATCGCCGCCGCGACGCTCACAGGCATGCAGGAGCAGAACCGGCTCTCCGCCTTCGTCGCCAGCTATGTCGCCGTGGTGACGTCGGAGCAGACGCGGCTCGGGTTGAAGGCGCGCAAGACTTTGATCATGCCCGGCACCGTTCGCTACGAGGTGGACCTCGCCAAGCTGCAGCCGAAGGACATTGGCTGGGATGCTGAGGCCAAGCTGCTGACCGTCACCTTGCCGCCGGTGGAGCTGGTCGGGCCCACTGTCGATATGAATGCGGTGCGCGAGTTCGACGGCGGCGGGCTGCTGATGCACTTTACCAATGCCGAGGACCGGCTCGACGCCGCCAATCGCCGCGCGGCACAGGCCGAACTGCTGCGGCAGGCGCGGGGACCGGTGCCGATGCGCATCGCCCGCGACGCCACCCGCCGGGCCGTCGAGCGCAACTTCGCGTTGCCGATGCGCGCGGCGGGGCTCGATGCCCGCGTTCAGGTCCGCTTCGCCGACGAACGGCGCTCCGATGAACAGATGGACCGCTCGACGCCATTGAGCGAAGTGCTGGACCGGCGCTGACTGGCGGTGGAACGGCCGCGCACCTATCTCCGTTCGGACCTCAGGAGTTGTCATGGACGCACGTAACGGATTTGGCGGGTCGCTCACCGGGCTCGATCTGCGGGCCGAAATCGACCGGCTGCGCAAGGAACGCAACGCGGTCATCCTCGCCCATTATTACCAAAAGCCCGAGCTGCAGGATTTGGCGGACTTTGTCGGCGACTCGCTTGAGCTCAGCCGCAAGGCGCAGGAGACGGACGCGGACGTGATCGCCTTTTGCGGCGTGCGTTTCATGGCCGAGACGGCGAAGATCTTGTCGCCGGACAAGATCGTCGTGCTGCCCGACATGGATGCCGGCTGCAGCCTGGAGGATAGCTGCCCGCCGGAGCGCTTCGCCGCCTTCCGCGCCGAGCATCCGGACCATATCGCGCTCACCTACATCAACTGCTCGGCGGCCGTGAAGGCGCTGTCGGACGTGATCGTCACCTCCTCGTCGGCCGAGAAGATCCTGATGCAGATCCCGAAGGAGCAGAAGATCATCTTCGGCCCCGACCGGAATCTGGGCGGCTATCTCGCGCGCAAGACCGGCCGCGACATGCTGCTCTGGCCCGGCGTGTGCATCGTGCATGAGGCGTTTTCCGAGACCGAGCTGCTGAAGCTGAAGGCGCAGCATCCCGACGCGCCGATCCTGGCCCACCCCGAATGCCCGCCGCACCTGCTCGACCATGCCGATTTCGTTGGCTCGACCAGCGCCATCCTGCAGGTCGCCAAGGAGTCGGATGCGCAGACCGTGATCGTCGCGACCGAACCGCACATCATCCATCAGATGCAGAAGGCGGTGCCGGATAAGACCTTCATCGGCGCACCGGGGGCGGACGGGAACTGCAACTGCAACATCTGCCCCTATATGGCGCTCAACACGATGGAGAAGCTCTACATCGCGCTGCGCGACCTGGAGCCGCGGATCGAGCTCGACGAGGAACTGCGCCTGAAGGCCAAGACCAGCCTCGACCGCATGCTCGCGATGGCGAGCGGCACCGTCGGCATGGGCGATCTCGGGCCGGTGCGCGTCACCGGTGAGTGAGTTCCGGCTCGACGGCTTCGATCTGGCGGCGTTCGTACAGGCCACGCTGGCGGAGGATCTGGGGCCGGGCAGGGACATCACCTCCGAGGCGGTCATCCCGGCGGACGCGCGGTTCGAGGGTGTGATGGACAGCCGCGATCCGATCGTCGTCGCGGGGCTCCCGATCGCGGCGGCGTTCTTCCGGGCGCTCGATCCCGATGTCGAGATCGAGATGCTGGTGGAGGACGGGCAGCTTGTCAAAGGCGGCACCGATCTGTTGCGGCTGCGCGGGAAAGCACGCGCGATGCTGACGGCGGAGCGGTCGGCGCTGAACACGGTGCAGCACTTGTCCGGCATCGCAACGCTGACCCGCGCCTATGTCGATGCGATCGAAGGAACCGGCGCGACCCTGCTCGACACGCGCAAAACGATGCCGGGTCTTCGCGTGCTGGAAAAATATGGGACGCGCATGGGCGGAGCCGCCAATCATCGCATGGGGCTTTGGGACGCGGCGATGATCAAGGACAATCATGTCGCGGTCGCCGGCGGCGTCGGCCAGGCAGTGCGGAGGGCGCGAGACGCCGGCATTGCCGAGATCATCGTCGAGGTGGACCGTATCGATCAGATCGAGCCGGCCGTTGCGGCGGGCGCGACCCGGCTGCTGCTCGACAATATGGGGCCGCCGGTGTTGCGCGAAGCGGTGGACCTGGTCGCGGGCCGGGTACCGACAGAAGCCTCGGGCGGCGTGCGGCTGGACACCATCCGCGCCATCGCCGAGACCGGCGTGAATTTCATCTCGGTCGGCCGGATCACCCAGTCCGCCCCGGCCGCCGATATCGGATTGGATTTTGCAAGCCTATGATCAAGCTGCTGTTGGTTGTCGCCCTGCTCGGGGCTCCGAGTTTTGCCGAGAAGACCAAGACGGCGCGCCCGGCGCTTGCTACACCGCCTGCTATGGAAGGCTGCGACGCATCGGACCTGAAGTTCCTGATCGGCAAGACGCTTGACGAGACGATGACCGCGCGCGCGCGGGATTCGTCCGGTGCGACTTCGGTGCGCATCATCCGGCCGGGGCAGATGGTGTCGATGGACTATGTCGTCGAGCGGCTGAACATCGAAGTGGACGCTGCAGGCAAGATCCTCAGCGCCCGCTGCGGCTAGGTTTTTCTGACTGACTCTACGCCAGCTGTTCCCCGGCGAAGGCCGGGGCCCACCAGCGACAGTGGCACGACCACCACGCATTCAAGGGTCTGAACTGGGCCCCGGCCTTCGCCGGGGAACGGCTCATGGCAGTCTATTTCGAGTCTGCCCGTCCAGCGTCACCGTCTCGGGGTGGTGGCGCTCGAGGTGCCGTTTGATGATGCGCAGGTTGCGCGTGTTCGAGCGGAAGAAGAAGTCGGGGATCGCGCCGACAAACGGGATCATGCCCAGCAGCGTGTCGATGCCGATATTCGCGCCCATCCGCGTCATCTGCCATTTGGACATGCCGAGGTTGCGCGCTTCCCAGAGCATCCATGCGCCGAGCCCGCCGGCAGCGATGCTGCCGACGCCGGGAATGAAGTCCAGGATCACGTCGAGCCCGACCTGACGATTGGTGCCGGGCAGGGTGAAGAGCCGTTCGAGCACCCCCTCGACAGCTTCGACGCGCCGCCGCACGCCTTCTGCATCGGGAGCAAGCGGCAGGCTCCGCGCGATCCGCTCGGCTTCACGAAAGCGACCGGCCATGCACATCTCCTTCCCGAATCAAGATGGGAAGCCGTGGTCGCTTTGCCTAGCGGCGTTCGCCCCGCAGCCGGGTCAGCGGGTGCAACGCGCGTGGATTCTCGCGGAACAGGTTCAGGCGCGGGCTGACCAGCGACCAGCGGAGCGGCCGGGCGAGCGGAACCCAGAAGCCGGCATCGGCGATGGCGCGGTCGGCGGTCGCCAACTGCGTCCCGCGCTCGATCAGCGACAGCGACTTGCGCGCTCCATCCAGCGCCACCACCGCCTCCTGGGCACAGGCCTGACGCGACGGGCAGGCGACCTGCGTCAGATACCAGAGCGCACTGCCGGCCGGTGCGACCTGGTCCAACAGGCGCAAGTCCGCCTCGGTCGGGCTGGTGCGGAGCGTCTCCACGCCGATCCTGCGCCAGTCGGCGGCGAGGCGGCCGAACAGCAGATTGCTGCCGGGCCCGTCGGGCAGGCTGAGCCGGACAGTGACAGGACCTTCCTTTCCCTGCCGCCAGGCGCGCACCCGTCGACGCGCTTCCTCGACCCGTCCGGCAATGTCGAACGCGGCCCAGCTCGGAAAGGCCGGGTTCGCCGCCGAGCGATAGCGCTGCGGCAACACCGTCAGCACGCCGGCCCAACCGGGCGCGTCCATGGTCGCGAGCATGGCGTCGCGGTCGATTGCCATGGCGAGCGCCTGCCGGTTCGCGGCATCTTCGAGAAAGCCTTCCGCGCGCTGGACGACCAGCCCGAACAGCCCTTCCGCCGGATCGAGGCGCACGGTCCCGTTTCGCGGCTGGGCGAAGCGGAGCAGGGGCCAGTCCTTGTAGGTGCCGCCGAGCACCAGGTCGCCGTCGCCGCGATTGAAGCGGAGAACGGCACGGGAGGCCCGCTCGCCGCGTAACTCCAGCTCTTGCCTCGTATCCGTCTCCGCTTCGGCCGCTTCGCCCTCCGCTTCCCGCGTCTTCAGATAGAGCACGTCACCTTCGCGCCGGTCTATGCGAAAGGGGCCGGTGCCCTGCATCTGGCGCGACAGCATGGCGGCTTCGGATTGGGCGAGCAGTTCGAACAAGGGCGGCCTTGGTGTGGTCAACCGAAACTCGATCACGTCCGGCGTGGTCGGGTTAATCTCCTGGATCGAGTCGAAGGCGGAGCGGAGCGGGTTGCGGCTTGCCGGCGCCAGCATGGCGCGCATCCGCCGGGCGATCTCCTGTGAAGTCACCTGGCGCCCGCCGGGCCACGACACGCGGCGCAAGCGGAAGATCGCGCTTAGGCCATCGCTGGTGACGATCCAGCGCTGCGCCAGCGCCGGGGCTATCTGCCCGCCCTCGTCATAGGCGACGAGCGGCTCGGCGACCGCGGTGAGCAGCGCCTGCTGCGTCACGTCAGGCGCCTTCCGATTCGGATCGACGAGCGTCGGCGGGCCCCCAATGGCGCTGACGCGGATCGGACCTTCGCTGTCCGTGCGGCTGCAGGCTGCGGTGGCGAGCAGCGGCACCAGGACAAGCAGCCAACGCGTCATTCCGCCCCCGTCTCTTGTTTTCACATCCGCTCTATGGCCCATATCGCGCGTCGCCAAGCAGACACTTAATCCGTCCTTTACCTCTGGTTTTTATGTGGTCGACCATGGCCTTGAGCGCGCTGGAAGGGGGCGAGGCTGCGCCCAGCGGACCGGATCGGCTGCTCGCCGATGCCGCGCAAGTCGCGCGTCAGGCCGATGCGCGGCTGACGGCGGCGTTGCACGACTTGTTTTTGCCCGATTTTGTCCGCCCCACTGACAGCCAGCGCGCCGCCATGGCGCAGATGCTGGACGGTTTGGTGCGCGAGCTGGAGCGGGAGCTGCGGGCGTCACTCGTCACTCGTCTTGGCCCCGAAGCGCCGCCGGTGCTGGAGGTGGAGCGCATTCCCATTCTTCGCCCGATCTTCGATCGCGCCGGCGTGTTGCGCGACCGGGATTTGGTAGGGTTGCTGCTGACCAGGGCGGAGGAGTGCCGGATCGGCCAGACCATCCGCCGCGTGGCCGACCTCAACCCGCGGGAAGCTGCGGCAGTGCGGTTCGATGCACCGGAAGAACTTCAGACGGCGCTGCTGACCGCCGAAGTCCGCCGCTTCGGCGATATGGGTGAGCCGCGCTTCGCTCTCGCCGACCTGCCGGCCGAGTTGCTGCACCGGCTGCTGTGGCGCGCCGCGGCCGCCTTGCGTGATTATCTGGAGCGATCCTCGTCGCTCAACCCGGCACTGCGCGACGAGGCGCTGGCGGCGGCGGTGGGCGAACGCATGGCCGCGCATGATGAAGGCCGCAGCCTGGCCGCCGTTGCAATGCGGCTGGCGCTCACGACGCCGGCCGACGATTTGCTGCTCGTCGAGCTGTTCCAGGGTGGGCGCTTCAGCCTGTTCGCGGCAATGCTCGCTGTGCGCGCTCGGCTGGAGTTCGGTCCCGCCTTCCTGCTCGCCGCAGACCCCACGCTCGGTGCGCTGGCGGTGCTACTGCGCGCGATCGAAGTGCCGACCCAGGCAGCGGCGCCAATCCTGCTGCAGATGGCGGCGGTAAATGGCCTTAGTGACCTGAAGCTCGAAGAGCGGGTCAACGACTTCCTCGACCTCGATGCCGACGCGGCGCGGGAGGCGATCCGGCCCTGGCAGCTCGACCGCGCCTTCCGCGACGCGATCGCCGATATCGGCCGCGAACGGCGGGCGCAGTGAGCGGTCTCGCGCGCGGCAGGATCGACCGGGAGGGGCGGCTGGTCGAAGCGGAAGCGCCGCTCGCGCGCCTGCAGGAAGCGGCAGGCTCGGCCTTGGGCGAGACGATCGCGGTGCCGCAGATCGCCACCTTGGCTCGTTTGGCGCAGCGGCTCGGCATCCTCGTGTCGCGATGCGTGATTGCGGCGGAAGGCGCCGACGATCTCGATCTCTGGGTCGAGGCGCGGCCTGACGAGGAGGGCGTTGCGCTGTCGGTCGGGGGCTGGGCGAGACGCCCGGGCCGCGGCGGCGACAATGGCAGCGAGCGCGTCCACGACTTCATGCGCGCGCGGGGCGACTGGCTGTGGGAGACCGACCCCGCTCTACGCCTGACCGTGCTCGGCAGTGACGATGCGGACGCCGGGGCGGGCCAACCGCTCAGCCGCTATTTCCAGTTCCAGGACACGGGCGAGGGCATGCCGATCCTCGAGGCGATCGCCGCCCGGGCGCGCTTTGAAGGTCAGGATGCGGTGGTGCGCTCGACAGGCGAGCGGGTCCGCCTGACGGGGCTGCCTCTGGTGGACGGCGGCGGCCGCTTCGCCGGCTATCGGGGCAGCGCCTTCCGATTGGACGGGTCGGCTCCGGCAGCGGACGCGGCTGCGACGGATGCGCTCGGCGCCCGGCTCGAGAAGGCTCTGCGCGAGCCGCTGTCGCGCATCGTCGAGCAGGCCGAGAATATCGGCGCCCAGGCCGAGGGTCCGATCCGCCGCGACTATGCCGATTACGCGCAGGATATCGCCAGTGCCGGGAGGCATCTGCTCGGCGTGGTCGGCGATCTGGTGGACCTGCAGGCGATCGAACGCGACGATTTCCGGCCGCGCCGCGACCAGATCGACCTGGCCGACCTGGCGCGGCGCGCGGCCGGGCTGCTGAAGGTCCGGGCCTCGGCGCGTGGCATTCGCATCGACGGCCCGGCGCTTGGAGAAACGCTGCCCGCGCTCGGCGATGCGGGACGGGTGGTGCAGGTGCTCGTCAACCTGATCGGCAATGCGATACGGCACTCGCCCGACGATTCCGCGATCTGGATCAGGGGCGAAGTGCAAGGCAGCCGCACATTGATCCTGATCGCCGACCAGGGGCAGGGCATCGCTCCCGCCGACCATAAGCGCATCTTCGACAAATTCACGCGCCTCGATCAGTCGGACGGCGGCAGCGGCCTTGGCCTCTATATCGCCCGCCGGCTCGCCCGGGCCATGGGCGGCGAGATCCTGCTCGACAGCGCGCCGGGCGAGGGCGCGCGCTTCACCCTGGTGCTGCCTTCGGGTGCCTAGTCCAGCTTGCGGATCGTCTCGATGATCCGCGCGACGGGCACGCCCAATTTGCTGATCGTCATCCTGTTGAGTGCGGTCCGGCCGGCGCCATCAAGGACGAGCGACTGGTGGACGGACATGCTGCCCTTCATCGGATAGCGTATGGTTAGCAGGTTGCCGCGGGTCTCGATCTCCACCGGCCCGGTCGCGTCGGTCAGCGTGCCCCGATAGCGGTTCGGCCCCACCTTCCGCATCCGCCATTGCCGACGCTCCAGGACGCGCTCGCCCCGGCGAACCTGCTGGTCGAGGACCAGAGTGCCATCGGTCTCGACACGGCCCTGACCCTGTACACGCAGCGGCTGCGCGTCCTTGAGCAGGATCTTGAGCTCGCCCTCGCCCGCAGTGCGGCCGGCGAAGAAGGCGATCGGGTCGAAGGCAGTGCCCTGCGCAACCGCCGGGCCGCCGCAGCCGCCCACGAGGACGGCTGCGAGCAGGCCAGTCTTAGCGCTGGCCGATCGGAACATAGTCGCGCTGGGTTGGGCCCGTGTAGAGCTGGCGCGGACGGCCGATTTTCTGGTCGGGATCGGTGATCATCTCGTTCCACTGGGCGATCCAGCCGACGGTGCGGGCAAGCGCGAAGAGGGCAGTGAACATAGAAGTCGGGAAGCCGATCGCCGACAGGATCACGCCCGAATAGAAGTCGACGTTCGGGAACAGCTTCTTCTCGATGAAATAATCGTCCTTGAGCGCAAGTTCCTCCAGCCGAAGCGCGGTTTCGAACAGCGGATCGTTCACCTTCAGCGCCTCGAACACTTCGCGGACGGTCTTCTGCATCACGGTCGCGCGCGGATCGTAATTCTTATAGACGCGGTGGCCGAAGCCCATCAGGCGGAACGGGTCGTTCTTGTCCTTCGCCCGCTCGATATAGTGCGGGATCTTGTCGGGTGTGCCGATCTCACGGAGCATGTTGAGCGCCGCTTCATTGGCACCGCCATGCGCCGGGCCCCAGAGGCAGGCGATGCCGGCCGCGATGCAGGCGAACGGGTTCGCGCCCGACGAGCCGGCGAGGCGCACGGTCGAAGTCGAGGCATTCTGCTCGTGATCGGCGTGGAGAATGAAGATGCGGTCCATCGCGCGCTCGACCGCCGGCACCACTTCATAGGGCTCGGCCGGCACGCCAAAGGTCATGCGCAGGAAATTGCCCGCGTAGGACAGCGAGTTGTCGGGGTAGAGGAAGGGCTGGCCGACCGAATATTTGTACGCCATCGCGGCGATCGTCGGCATCTTCGCGATGAGCCGGTGGCTTGCGATCATCCGCTGCTTGGGATCGGTAATGTCGGTGGAGTCGTGATAAAAGGCGCTGAGCGCGCCGACGACGCCGCACATGATCGCCATCGGATGGGCGTCGCGCCGGAAACCCCGGTAGAAGGTCGCCAGCTGCTCGTGCAGCATGGTGTGGCGGCTGATCGTGCGGGTGAAGGTCGACAGCTCGTCCTGCTTCGGCAGTTCGCCGTTCAGCAGCAGGTAGCAAACTTCCATGAAGCTCGACTGTTCGGCGAGCTGATGGATCGGGTAGCCGCGATGGAGGAGGACGCCTTCGTCGCCGTCGATATAGGTGATCTTTGATTCGCAGCTCGCCGTCGAGGTGAAGCCCGGATCATAGGTGAAGGCGCCGGTCTGCGCGTAGAGCTTGCGGATATCGACCACATTGGGGCCGACCGAACCGTTCAACACCGGGAACTGCGTGTCCGCCCCCCCGAGCGCCAGCTTTGCCATGTCACTCATCGTCACTGCTCCTCAATCGCGTGCGCGTCGTTTTCTTGTCTGCTGACATCGGCCAGGCGTGCCAGCGACTCTTCGCGCCCCAAAAGAACCAACACATCGAATATGCCCGGAGAGGTGGTCCGCCCGGTAAGGGCGGCGCGCAGCGGCTGCGCGACCTTTCCGAGGCCAATCCCGGCACTCTCCGCGACCTGCCGCACCGCTGCCTCAATCGCCCCGCTGGACCACGCGGATGTGGCGGCGAGCGCGTCGCGGGTTTGCCCCAACAGCGTTTGCGCGTCGGCATTTAGCAGGGCCGCGGCCTTGTCGTCGAGAGCCAGCGGGCGGGTCGCGAAGAGGAAGACCGCACCGTCGGCGATCTCGTCCAGCGTCTTCGCGCGCGGCTTCAGTTCCGGCATGGCGCGCGTCAGCAGGGCGAGGTCGGGCGCGCGCCTGATCAGCCGCTCGACTCGAGGTGCAACCAACTGCGCCAGGCGCGCATCGTCGGCCTCACGCAGATAATGGCCGTTCAGGTTTTCGAGCTTCTTCAGGTCGAAGCGAGACGGGGAGCGCCCCACGCCGCCGATGTCGAACCACTCGATCGCCTGCTCGCGCGAGATGATCTCGTCATCGCCATGTCCCCAGCCGAGCCGGAGCAGGTAGTTGTTCACCGCCTCGGGCAGCATGCCGAGTTCGTCGCGATAGGCATCGACGCCGAGCGCGCCGTGCCGCTTCGACAGCTTGGCGCCGTCTGATCCGTGGATCAGCGGAATATGCGCATAGGCGGGCTCGGGCCAGCCCATCGCCTTGATGATGCCGAGCTGGCGGAAGGCGTTGTTCAGATGATCGTCGCCGCGGATCACATGCGTTACGCCCATGTCGTGATCGTCGACGACGACGGCGAGCATATAGGTCGGCGTGCCGTCCGAACGGAGCAGGATCATGTCGTCAAGCTCGCAATTCTGCACGACGACGCGGCCCTGCACGAGATCGTCGATCACGGTCTCGCCTTCGCTTCGCGCCCGTAGCCGGACGGCAAAGGGCTTGCCTTCCTGCTCCGGCCCGCACTCCCGGTCCCGCCAACGCCCGTCATAGCGCAGCGGCTGCCTGGCGGCGCGCTGCTGCTCGCGCAGCTCCGCCAGCTCCTCGGGCGTCGCATAGCAGCGATAGGCATGGCCGTTCGCCAGCAGCGCCTCCGCAACTTCGACATGGCGCGCCGCGCGCTGCGACTGATAGACAACCTCATCGTCCCAGTTCAGGTCGAGCCAGGTCATGCCGTCCAGGATCGCGTCGATCGCCTCCCGAGTGGAGCGCGCCTTGTCGGTGTCCTCGATCCGCAGCCGGAATTTGCCGCCATGGTGACGCGCGAACAGCAGGTTGAACAGCGCCGTGCGCGCACCGCCGATATGGAGAAAGCCCGTCGGCGAAGGGGCGAAACGAGTGACGACGCTGCTTGCGCTCACGCGCTGATGCTCCCTACGCTATGGCTGACATGATCTCAGGTGCGAGCGCCCCTAGCATGGCCTTCGGCCCGCACGGAAGAGGGTCGCCGCTCGCCCTGATCGCAGGCGCTCTAGAGGCTTGGCTGGAGCGCGAACGCGAGCAGCTGCCGCTCTGGCTTCCGGTGATGCTGGGGCTCGGAATCGCGCTCTGGTTCGTGCTGCCCAATGCAAGCGGCTGGTTGGCGGTGATCGCGGGCGGTCTCGGCGTGGCACTTGCTGGAGTGGCTGTCGGGCTGTCGCGCCGCACGGGCGTGGCGATGCTCGTCGCAGGCCTCGCCATCGCCACAGGCTGCGCCCTGGTGTGGAGTAAGGCGGAGCGGGTGGCTGCGCCCGTGCTGACGCGGCCGGCGGTCGTCACCTTCGCGGCCGATGTCGAGCGGGTGCAGCAGCTCGCGGCAAAGGATAGCGTGCGCGCGCTGCTGCGGCCGCTCGGCGCGCCCGATCTGCCTAAGCGGCTGCGGGTGAACATCGCAAATGGCGATGCTCCGGCGGGACTGGCCAAGGGCGATCGCATCCGGCTCAGGGCACGGCTGATGCCGCCTCCGGGCGCGGCCTTGCCGGGTGGCTATGACTTCGCCCGCACCGCCTGGTTCCAGCAGCTCGGCGCCACCGGCAAGGCGCTCGGGCGCGTGGAGCGGATCACCGCTTCGCCCAGCGGCGGCTCGCTGCGGGAGCGGATCGGCGCACACATTCGCGCGGCGGCGCCCAGAGGATCCGACGGCATCGCGGTGGCGCTGGTCACCGGCGATCAGGGCAGCGTCAGCGAAGCCGACGCCGAAGCGATGCGGCGGTCCGGGTTGGCGCATCTGCTCTCCGTCAGCGGCTTGCACATCAGTGCGGCGGTGGGCGCCGCGATGCTGCTGACGCTGCGGCTCTTGGCGCTGAGCCCCATGCTGGCGCTGCGCTGGCCGCTGATGCTGATCGCCGGCGGGGTCGGTGCCGCGATCGGCATCGCTTACACCCTGCTGAGCGGCGCCGAAGTGCCGACCGTCCGCGCCTGCGTGGCGGCGCTGCTGGTGCTGGCCGGTATGGCGATCGGACGCGAGGCGCTGACGCTGCGGCTGGTCGCAGCCGGCGCGCTGATCGTGCTGCTGATCTGGCCGGAAGCATTGGTCGGCCCGAGCTTCCAGCTGAGCTTTGCCGCCGTCACCGCCATTGTCGCGCTGCACGAACATCCCCGCATGCGCGCCTTCATGGCGGCGCGAGACGAAGGCGCGCTGTTCCGCCTCGGCCGCAGCACCGTCGCGCTGCTACTGAGCGGGCTCGCGGTTGAGTTGGCGTTGGCTCCGATCGCGCTGTTCCACTTCCACAAAGAGGGGCTGTACGGCGCCATCGCCAACATCTTCGCCATCCCAATCACCACCTTCATCGTCATGCCGCTGGAGCTGCTTGCGCTGATTTTCGATCTAGCCGGGCTCGGCGCGCCTTTCTGGTGGTTGACCGGCAAGAGCATCGCGCTGTTGCTCTGGATCGCGCATCTGGCGGGCAACGCACCCGGCGCAGTCGCCATGCTTCCTACCTGGCCCGCCGCCGCCTTCGCGCTGATCGTCGCCGGCGGTCTGTGGATCTGCCTGTAGCGCAGCCGGGTCCGCTGGGGCGGAGCTTTGCCCTTCGCGGCGGGCGCGGTGTGGGCGGTCACGACTCCGGCGCCCGACCTGCTGGTCACCTCGGACGGCCGGCATCTGGCGCTCAGGACGGAGGAGGGGAGCTACGCCCTGCTCAGGCCCAAGGCCAAGGACTTCGTCCGCAACATGCTGGCCGAGGCCGCCGGCCGGGACGAGGAACTGACCGACCTGGACGCACTGCCCGGCGCTGCCTGCACCGCCGACGCCTGCCTCGCCACCCTCCGCCGGGGTGGCCGCAACTGGCGCGTGCTTGCGACCCGCAGCGCCTATCTGATCCCGATCGAAACGATGAACCGCGCCTGCGCCGAAGCCGACATCGTCGTCAGCGACCGCCGCCTGCCGCGGACCTGCAAGCCGAAATGGCTGAAGCTCGATCGATTCACGTTGAGTCGCACCGGCGGGGTCACCGTTCAGCTCGCCTATGCACCTAACGTGAAAGTGACAAAACACGCAGGCGACGAGCACCTTTGGCTACGAACTGAGTTCCGGAGACGAACGCCTGTTCGCGATCTCCAATAGTGCAATGTCTACTATCGCCCCTTGCGGACGTTAGCCCGCCGCCCGCTCACATGCCTCAATCGCCTGAAGTGCCAGACTGTCCATGAAGTCGTCGCCGGATGGCTCGGCAAAGGCGCGGAGGTCCGCCAAAAGTGAGGGATGTGCGACGATGAACGCCGCTTCGAATAGCGGAAGCGGCACGTGCTCGCCGGCAAGCTCCCTCTGCAGAAACGGCAAAGCCGCCGTCTTGTCACGCTGAGCCAAGCCAAGGATAGCCTCGGCACGAACATACTCGTTTTCGTCGTCAGCAGCGTGGAGCAGAGCCTTGCGCACATCGGCGCTGTCGATGTCCTGTTGAGCCAATAGGAGCGTTGCCCAGTCGCGGTTAGCGGGAAGCTCGTCTCTCGTCATGTCGATGAGGCGGAGCAGGTTTGCTTCGGCGTGTTCACCGCCGATGAGGGGCGCTTCATCATCGATAAGGGCCTTCAAGAAGTCGGACGGCGGCTCGTACCGCTCGTTCATGGCGGGACGGTAAAATGCTTGCGTCCGCAAACCAACCCGTTGCCGGCACGCTATCGTCGAGGCATCCACACGCGATGAACGATTATGCTGATGTGGATCGCGTCATCCAGAAGTGGGTGGAGGTCACCGCTTCAACTCTCTTCACGGAGTGGGAAGGGAAGCCATTGCGGTTCTTCCACGTCCCCGGAAAGCCTCAAAGTGAGTGCTTCCAAGTAGTGGTGTTCTCACCCTCCGGTGGGACCGTTTCCGTTCAAGCTGCCTCAGTCGACACCAATGACGACAGCGAGTTTTTGGAGGTGTGGGAGGGCGAAATCAGCGACTTAGACGCCCTGCTCGGGACGGCTGTAGCCGCTGTTCAGAGCTGGAAAGATCGAAACCACACGAACGACCGCTAACCACCCATCGCGGATGTCCGCTACGCTCTGCAGAGTGGGCGATGAAGTTTGAGATATCGCCGCACGTAACCACTAGAATGGTTCTGCTTGTCCTCTTTACGAATGTAGCCTTTTTGGTGGGCTATTTGCTTCTTTTGGGACTGATGACCCCCTGGTCGTCTACACCATTTCGAAGTTCACGACTTTAGCGTTAGCGTGCATCGTGGCCGCAATTGTGACTTGGCGGCGAGTCAGGCAATGATGCAGCCGCCCTAATAAGTAGAAGTCTGGTTTCCACCCATTGCGGACCCGGGCGCTTGCAGCGACAATGAGGCATGGCGAATGTCCGGCAGATTGCGGGCGGGGTGGTGCATGAGCTGCCGGAGGACCTTGCGGCGGCTTTGAGCGCCGAGCCTGCGGCGCTTGCGACTTGGGAGGACATCACGCCTCTCGCGCGAAACGAGTGGATCTGCTGGGTGATCTCGCCGAAGAAGGCCGAGACGCGGGCAAAGCGGGTTGCTTGGGGGATTGAGAGCCTGGGCGAAGGCAAGCGCCGCCCATGCTGCTGGCCCGGCTGTCCCCATCGGGCGAAGGGGACAAAATGACGGCTTCCCGGATCGTGGAATCAGGCTCTCTGCACATCCGGGAAGGCGATCTGGCTGGCGAGCCAATACGTGCGCTGCTGACGCTGCATCTTGCCGGCATGCACGCCAACTCGCCGGCAGGGCATGTGTTTGCCCTCGACCTGTCGGGATTGCAGGCGCCGGACGTGACCGTCTGGAGTGCCTGGCAGGGGGACGCGATCGCGGGCGTTGGCGCGCTGAAGCAGGTGGACGCGCTCAGGGGCGAGGTGAAGTCGATGCGGACGCACCCGGACCATCTTCGCAAGGGCGTGGCTGCGGCGCTGCTGGAGCACATCATCGGCGTCGCGCGCGGGCGCGGATATCGCTGGCTGAGCCTGGAGACGGGGAGCGGCCCCGGCTTCGAGCCGGCGTTGTCGCTCTACCGCCGTCGGGGCTTCGTCGATGGCGAAGCGTTCGGTGATTATGTGCGCTCCGACTTCAACCAGTTCCTGCACCTCGACCTGACGCGCTGATCTGATCGACGGACGCGTTCCGCCCTTCGACGAGCGCGGTCGCCTTACGTGTGCGCGGGCCTATGCTGGGCTGGGGAGATTTGGATGATCCGAACCGTCATGACTCTGGCCGCGCTGATGCTCGCTCCGGCGGCGCTGGCGCAGGAAACGCTGCAAACGCTCGGCCAGAAAGCGCGGGCCGCGCGGGAGGCGAAAGACTATCCCGCCTATCTGAGCGCTGTCGAGCAGATGCGGGCGATGCTGCCTTGGTCGCCGGCCATGCAGTACAATATGGCGCGGGCCTATGCCCTGAACGGGCGCAGCGCCGAGGCGCTGGTCCAGCTGACGGCACTGGCCGATGCGGGTTGGGGCTTTGATGCTGCCGGCGAAGCGGTGCTCGCGCCACTGAAGGAAGTTCCGGGCTTTGCCGTCGTGGCGGAGCGGCTGGCGGCCAACAGCCGTCCTCATGGCCAGGCGATGCCCGGCCGCAAGCTCGGCCTCCCCGGCAAGCAGCCGGAAGGAGTCGCGGCCACGGCCGACGGCGTGCTCTATGTCGGAGCGTTGAAGGAGGGCATTCACCGGGTCGACGCTAACGGCCTGACCCGGCTCTACGCACCGCCCGCGGGCTGGGGCATTGTCGGCCTGCGCATCGATGCACCGCGCCGCGAGCTGATTGCCTGCGTCAGCGACGAAGCGGCGGGGAAAGGCCGGCTGGTCCGCCTGGCGCTGCCCGACCTGGCCGAGCGCGCCGCGCTGGACCTGCCGGCAGCAGGCGCCTTCTGCAACGATAGCACGGTGCTGCCTGACGGGCGCGTGGCACTGACCGACTCGACAGGCGGGCGAGTCTGGATCGCGACGCGGAGCTCGGTGACGCAGGTAAAGCTCGATAGGCCGCTCATCTACCCGAACGGCATCGCGTATAGCGGCGGCCGCCTCTATGTCGCGGACCAGGCTGGGCTGCGCACGGTCGATCCGGCCACCGGAGCGTCGCAGGAGGTGAGCGCCGCCGGCACGAGCCTGGTCGGCATCGACGGTCTGATCGCGCATAATGGCAAGCTGCTCGCGGTGCAGAACGGCACTCAGCCGGTTCGTATCCTCCGCATCACGCCGTCGCCGGGCGGCAAGGCCCGAGTGGACGTGCTCGCGTCCGGGCACCCGTTCCTGGCCGGCGCCACCACTGCCGCCGTCCGAGGGGACCGGCTGCTGGTGCTGACCCAGACCGGCATCCCCAACGGCAGCCTGCCCGATGATCCGATGCTGGTCGAGGTGCCGCTGGGAGGAGGTTAAGCCCCCTCGGTCTCAACGCCGCTCGGCCTGATCCTGAGCACGTCGAAGGATCGAAGGCCTGCTTTTGCTCCTTCTGGCACCAAGAAAAGAACAGGGCTTCGACAAGCTCAGCCCGAACGGCCGGGCTGGCTCAGAATTATGCCTCAGTACCGCCGCAACAAGCCCGCTAGACACCCCTGCACGCGGACGCGGTTGGGCGTGTAGCGTTGCGGATCATAGGCGCGGTTGGCGGGATCGAGCCGCACCATCGCACCCTCGCGGCGAAAATATTTGAGCGTTGCCTCGGCATCGTCGACCAGAGCAACGACGATCTGTCCGTCGCGGGCGGTTTCGGCGCGGCGGATCAGGGCATAGTCGCCGTCGAGAATGCCCGCCTCGACCATGGAGTCGCCGGCGACCTCCAGCGCATAATGCTCGCCCGGCCCGAGCAGGGCGGCGGGCACGGACAGGCTGTTCTGCCCTTCCAGCGCTTCGATCGGCGCACCTGCGGCGATCCGGCCGTGGAGCGGAATTTCGAGCACATTCTCGTTCGCCGCCGCGGGCACCGGCACCTTAGGCTTGGCAATTGGCACCACCTTGCGCTCGACCAACTCCGGCATCTTCACCACTTCGAGCGCGCGTGCGCGGTTCGGCAGGCGGCGGATGAACTGGCGCTCCTCAAGGGCGGAGATCAGCCGGTGCACGCCCGACTTGGATTTGAGGTCGAGCGCGTCCTTCATCTCCTCGAACGAAGGGGAGACGCCGCTTTCGGCCAAGCGATCGTGGATGAAGCAGAGCAGTTCATGTTGCTTGCGCGTCAACATCGCAGGACCTCCGCAGAACGAATGCGGAACGTCTATGACGCGCAGGCGTAACGGTCAAGCGCTTAGTGGAACATCCGCGAACGGGAGCGGCTCAGGCGCCGAACAGTCCCACTTGCCGCCCGATCTGACGGTGCATGATGGTGGGCGGCACGTCGGCGATCTTGCGCCGGCCGTGGAAAAGCTCCGCGCCAAAACCGTTCGGCACGGTCCGCGCCTTGCGCACCGCAGTGAGATCGTCCTGAGCCTCGACTTCCTCGGGCGCCACATGCTGCCCGTCGGACCCGAGGTGATAGAGTCGATACCAAGCCATGATTGCCCCACAGTCCAATGCGGAAGCCCAAACGCTCGGACGCGGGCGGAGTTCCGGCGCTGATTGGCTGATGTGGATCAAAGAGGGTGAGGCGGCACCTACTGCAAACAGGCGTCCATTCCCTCACGCCGGACCACGCCCATGCGGCGGACAATGGTGTTGCCGTAGCGGCGGGTATAGCCGGTCGGGGCGGCGCCGGGGCGTTTCTTCGGCAGCGGCAGGACGGCGGCAATGCGGGCGGCCTCGACTGGGCTCATCCGTGACGCGTCATGCTTGAAATAGCGCTGGGCGCCGGCGTTCGCGCCATAGGTGCCGATGCCGGTCTCGGCGATGTTCAGATAGACTTCCATGATCCGCCTCTTGCCCCAGATCGTCTCGATCAGGACGGTGAACCAGGCCTCCAGCCCTTTGCGGAAATAGCCGCCGCCCTGCCAGAGAAAGGCGTTCTTCGCGGTCTGCTGGCTGATCGTCGAGCCGCCGCGCAGCACTTTCCCGCCGCTGGCGTTGCGGAAGGCCGCCGCGGCGATCGCATCGACGTCGAAGCCGCGATGCGAGCAGAACTTGGAGTCCTCCGCCGCGATTGCCGCGCGTGCCATGTCCGGGTCGATGCGGTCGAGGCTCATCCAATCCTTCTCGACGCTGCGCCCACCGAGCACATCGCCCATCATCGTGAAGGTGAAGGGCGGCGGCACGAAGCGGTAGATCAGCACCCAGGCGAGCGACAGCAGGACGAAGCCGAGCACCAGCCGGAACAGAAAACGGATCGGCCGGAAGCGCCGCTTCGGCTTGGGGCGAGAGGAGGGGCGGGGGCGGGCAACGCTTGCCATGGCACCTGCTATCGCAAGCCTGCGCCGTCGTCATCCTCTGCCCCGTCATTGCGAGGAGCGGAAGCGACGAAGCAATCCAGGACCTTCCGACGAACTGGATTGCTTCGCTACGCTCGCAATGACGAATATGGCCGGTGTGACTTACGCCAGCGCGAGCAGCCGCTTCTCTCCGGCGAGCCGCATCATCGCGCGCTGCAGTTTTTCGAACGCGCGCACCTCGATCTGGCGGACGCGTTCGCGGCTGACGCCATAGACCTGGGAGAGTTCCTCCAGCGTCTTTGGCTCCTCAGCGAGCCGCCGTTCGGTCAGGATGTGCTTCTCGCGATCGTTCAGGTCGTCCATCGCCTCGAGCAGCAGCTCGTGGCGGACCTGCTTCTCCTCTTCCTCGGCGATGCGCTCGTCCTGCAGCGGATCGGTGTCCGCCAGCATGTCCTGCCACTGACTTTCCGAATCCTCGCGCATGGTGACGTTCAGCGATGTGTCCCCACCCATCGCCATGCGGCGGTTCATCGAGATCACATCGTCTTCGCTGACGCCGAGATCGGTCGCGATCTTGGTCACGTCCTCGGGCTTGAGGTCGCCATCCTCGAAGGCGTCGATGCGGTTCTTCATACGGCGGAGATTAAAGAAGAGCTTCTTCTGCGCCGCCGTGGTGCCCATCTTGACGAGGCTCCACGACCGCAGGATGAATTCCTGGATCGAGGCCCTGATCCACCACATCGCATAGGTGGCTAGACGGAAGCCCCGGTCCGGCTCGAACTTCTTCACGCCCTGCATCAGGCCGATATTGCCTTCGGAAATCAGCTCCGAGACCGGCAGGCCATAGCCGCGATAGCCCATCGCGATCTTGGCGACGAGGCGCAGGTGCGAGGTGACCAGCTGGGCGGCCGCTTCCGGATCGCCATGCTCCTGATAGCGCTTGGCGAGCATATATTCCTGCTCGGGCGCCAGGATCGGAAACTTCTTGATCTCGGCGAGGTAGCGATTGAGGCTGGCCTCGCCGCCCAGCGCCGGAATGGTCGCCGGTACGTTTCTGCCATTGGCCATGATATTCTGTTCTCCCTGCCGACGCTCCCCGCCTTTTGTCCGGTGAGCAAAAGCTTAACAAACCTATACCGCCAGTGCGCTTAACAGTTCCTGCATGTCACTCGGCATTCGACTGTCAAACGACAAACTTCGACTATCGATCGGATGGACAAAGCCGAGCCGTGCCGCATGCAGGGCCTGCCGTTCGAAACCCAATGTTTTCAAAACCTCGCGCGTGCCCGGCCGGCTGCGCCCATAGACCGGGTCGCCAAGCAACGGGTGGCCGATCGACGCCATGTGCACGCGCACCTGGTGCGTGCGGCCCGTTTCGAGCCGGCATTCGACCAGCGCCGAGTCGCGAAGGCGCTGCTCCAGCCGCCAATGCGTCACCGCACGCTTGCCGCGACCTTCGCCGACGATCGCCACCTTCTTCCGGTTTGCGTCCGACCGGGCGAGGTTCGCATCGACCGTGCCTTCGCCGCTCTTCGGCAGCCCCGCGACGATTGCCTTGTAGCGCCGGTCGATCGTGTGGGCGGCGAACTGCTTCGCTAGACCTTCATGCGCCCGGTCCGTTTTCGCCGCGACGAGCAGCCCCGAGGTGTCCTTGTCGATCCGGTGCACGATGCCCGGCCGGGCGACGCCGCCGATGCCCGACAGATTGCCCGCGCAATGGTGGAGCAGGGCGTTGACCAGCGTCCCGTCCGGATTGCCCGCGGCCGGATGCACGACCATGCCGGCAGGCTTGTCGATGACGATCAAGTGATCGTCCTCATAGACGACCGTCAGCCCCAGATCCTGCGCTTCGTTGTGCGCGGGCCGGGGCGCCGGCACCTCGACCGCGAAACTCTCCCCGGCGCGAGCCTTGATGGCCGGATCGCGCGGTGTCTGGCCATCGCCGCGCCGGACCTGGCCGGCCGAGATCAAAGCCTTGATCCGTTCGCGTGACAATGTCGGCAGCGCCGACGCGAGTGCGCGGTCCAGACGCCAGCCTTCGGCGTCCGCCCCGATCACCGCTTCAACGATGGAAACCCCCCGGCACATTCGTTACGCGGAGGTGGTGACGAGCGTCGGAATTTCAAGCGCGGTGCTGGGCGAACTGCTGGCCCATGCCGCCGCCCCGGAGCATGAAGTCTGCGGACTGCTGTTCGGGACGGGCGAGCGGATCAGCGCCACCATGCGAACGCGAAACGTTGCCCAAGACCCGGTGCGGCAGTTCGAGATTGACCCGTCGGCCTTGTTCAAGGCGATGCGGCAGGAGAGGGCAGGCGGGCCTGCCCTCATCGGCTATTACCATTCCCACCCGAACGGGCAGGCGGAGCCCTCTGGCACCGATGCAGCCATGGCGCCGCGAGATGGCAGATTATGGCTTATCGTCGCCCAAGGCGAAGTTCGGGCCTGGCGCGCGACGCCGGTCGGCCTGGAAGAGGTGCGACTACTTGTTGCCGAGCGCTGATCGTCCGTCATTGCGAGCGCAGCGAAGCAATCCAGCGCAGCGCTGGACCTCTGGATTGCTTCGTCGCTGCGCTCCTCGCAATGACGGGTGAGGAGCGGTGACCGGCTACTTCTTCGCCGTGAGATGGCCGCTCAGATGCTTGTTCATCTCGAACATGCTGACCGACTTCTTCTTGCCGAGCACCTTGCCGAGCTTCTCGTCGGCATTGATCTGGCGGCGGTCCTTGGCGTCCTGCAGATCGTTCTTCTTGATATAGTCCCAGACCTTTTTGACGACCTCGCTGCGCGGCAGGTCGGCTTTGCCTACGATCTCGGCCAACTCGGGTGAAGGGGTGACCGGTGCTGTGATACCGCCGCGCGCGCCGCCCGCCGGCTTGCCGGTCGCCTTCACCTTCTTGACCGCCGCCTTGGTCTCGTCCTTGCCCCGCTTCTCCGCCGTACGTGCCATGGCCGTCACCCTTTCGCTGCTAGCCTATGTTACTGACCCTGCAATACGCCGGGCTCACCGGATCGTTGCGTCACCCCATCCTTAAACACTTGCCCGCCGCGATACGCTTCGTCACAGGACGGCGTCATGACGACCAGCGCCATCGATTTCGCCAGCCTGCTCTGCTCCCGCCTGTGCCACGACCTGCTCAGTCCGGTCGGCGCACTCAACAACGGGCTGGAGCTGCTGGCGGACGAGCATGATCCGGAGATGCGCGCGCGCTGCCTAGACCTGCTGAACGAAAGCGCCCGGGCTTCCGCCAACAAGCTCAAATTCTTCCGTCTGGCGTTCGGGGCGGCCGGCGGCTTCGGCGATCAGGTCGATGCACGCGAGGCGCGCACCGCAATCGAAGGCATGTTTGGCGAGAGCGGCCGCATCGAGATCGGCTGGATGGTCGAGCCGGCAACGCTCAGCAAGCCCGCGATCAAGGTGCTGCTGAACCTGGCGCTGATCGCCGGCGACGCGCTGGTGCGGGGCGGGCGGCTGGACATCGGTGCCGAGAATACGGCGACCGGCACCGAGATGGTGGTCCGAGCCGAAGGGCCGCGGCTGGTGCTCGATCCGGAACTGCGCCGGGCGCTCGAAGGCGGCACCTCGGCCGATGAAGTGACGCCCCGCGCCGCGGCGGCCTGGCTGGCGAGCGAACTGGTCAGGGAAGCGCGCGGATCGATCCAGGTTTCCGGCCCCGACGATCCGTTCGTGATGTTCGGGGCTGTCCTCAACGACGGGTAAACCGGCTCTTAACCGATGAGGCGCCATAGCCCTCGCCACTTAGGTCGAGGGCCCAATGGACGATCTGCTGGCTGAATTCCTGGCCGAAACGCGCGAAACGCTGGACGCATTGTCCGGCGAAATCATCGCGTGGGAAACCGATCCGGGCGACCGGGCGCGCTTGGACGCCATTTTCCGCTTCGTGCACACGGTGAAGGGCAGTTGCGGTTTTCTGGAGTTGCCGCGCTTCGAGCGACTGAGCCACGCCGCGGAAGATGCGCTCGCCGATGTCCGCGCCGGCACCCGTACTGCCGACGGAACGCTGGTCAGCGCCGTGCTCGCGATCATCGACCGCATCGGCGAGCTGACCGAGGCGCTGGAGAGCGGGTCAGAAATGCCAGCCGGCGACGATACCCTGCTGATCGCGGCGCTCTCGGCCGATAATAAGATGTGTCCAGTTACCGGCACCCCGTCTACCCAGGTCAATGCCGCGGTTCCTCGTGCTCCGACCCGCAGCATCCGCGTGCCGCTGGAACTGCTCGATCGCATTATGAGCGGCGTGTCGGACATGGTGCTCGCCCGCAACGAACTGTCGCGCCGGCTGCGCGAGATCGGCGTGGAAGGCGAGGTGGGCGGAGCGTTCGAACGCCTGTCCAACTGTGTCGCCGAAATGCGGGACTCGATCACCCGCACCCGCATGCAGCGGATCGAAAAGCTCTTCTCTGCCTTGCCGCGCATGGTGCGCGACACCTGCGCCGAACTCGGCAAGCAGGTCGATCTGGAGATCGAGGGTAGCGACGTCGAGCTCGACCGCGAGATGATCGAGCTGATCCGCGATCCGCTGACTCACATGGTCCGCAACTCGATCGATCACGGCATCGAGCCGCTCGATCAGCGCCGCAAGCGTGGCAAGCCGGATCACGGCCGGCTGTCGATCGGCGCGCGCCAATCGGGCAACCAGATCGTCATCGAGATCGCCGACGACGGCGCCGGCATCGACGAAGCGCGGGTCGTCGCCAAGGCCATTTCGCTCGGCGTCATCACGCCCGAGCTGGCGAATGCCCTGCCACCGTCGTCGCGCGCGTCGCTGATCTTCTCGCCGGGGCTCAGTACCGCCGACCAAGTGAGCGCCATTTCCGGCCGTGGCGTCGGCATGGACGTGGTCAAGTCCAATATCGAACGGATCGGCGGGTCCATCGAGCTGGAAAACCGTCCGGGTGCCGGGCTGCGGACGATCATCCGCGTGCCCCTGACACTCACCATCATCGCATCCCTAACCGTGTCGGCTGGCGGTCAGTCCTTCGCCTTGCCGCGCGCGGCGATCGAGGAGATCGTGCACGTGTCGAGCGCCGCGATCCGCATCAACACGCTTGGCGACACCCATTTCGCGACGATCCGCGGCCGCACCCTGCCGCTGGTCCATATGGAGCAGGTGCTCGGTCTCGGCTGTCCCCAAACCACCTCGGGCCGCACCATCGTCGTGGTGAGCGCGGGCTCCGGTCTGTCCTACGCCTTGTGCGTGGAGGCGGTGCACGACCATGAGGAACTGGTGATCAAGCCAGCCTCGCCCGCCGTGATGGCGACCGGCATCTATGGGGGCATGTCGCTGCCCGACAGCGGCGTGCCGATGCTGATGCTGGACGCGGCGGGCCTCGCCGATCGTGCAGGCGTACAGGCCGAGGAGGAGGATGTTCTCGCCGGGATCGAGGCCGAGACGGTCGAAGACAAGGGAGAGCTTGTCTCTACGCTTTTGTTTAAAGACCTGTCCGGGCGCCGGCGCGGCATTCGCCTCGGTGTGGTCGAGAGGCTCGAGGACGTCCCCGCCGAGCAGGTCGCCTTCTCGGCAGGCCGGCTGCGCGCCGCGATCGACGGTCGCCTCCTGCCGCTGCTCGGCGCGGACGAGACGCTGCTGGCCGGCGACGCGCCCGTCAAGCTGCTGCGCCTGAGCGATGGCGCCTCGGAACTGGCCTATGCCATCGACGATGTGATCGACATCGTCCAGCTGTCTCCGGAGATGCACGCGGCTGCCTCGGAAGGACCGATCGCCGGCGTGACACTGGTAGATGGCGAGCAGGTCGAACTAATCGACTTGTTCTGGCTCTTTTCTCAGGCCGAGTCCGCCACACGCCCGACGGAGGCCAAGCCATTGTGCCTAATCGCCGAGCCTGAGGATCGCTGGTCCCGCGAGATATTGCGGCCTCTGCTGGAAACGGCAGGCTATCGCGTCGGCTTCGGGGCTGTTGAGACTCAAGCCCAGCCCGACATCATCCTGGCTGGCGCGGATACGCCGGCGGGACAGGTGGCCGCGCCGGTCATCCGCCTGCGGGCGGAGCTGAGCGGCACCAGTGACGACAGCGTCTATCGCTATGATCGGGTCGGACTGCTTTCCGCCATCGAGCGGCAGCTGGCGAAACGGAGCGCCTGATGGAGAAATTGTATCTGATAGCGACGATTGCCGGCCAGCCGGTCGCGATTCGCGCGTCACTGGTCGAGTCGGTGGTCGATCTGGGTGAGGTTGCCCCGGTCCCGCTTGCGCCGCCACACGTGTCAGGCCTCGCGGCACTGCGCAGCAAGGTGTTGACGGTTATTTCCTGCGAACGCTCGCTCCAGCTCGCAGATGGTGGCGAGAAGGGCGGCCGTGCTGTCGTCGTCAGCGTCGAAGGGCATCATTACGGCCTGCTGGTCGGCTCGATCGACGATGCGCGCGTCATCGACGAGCCGCCCCAGCCGATCCGCGGCCGGCTGGAGGCGGGCTGGGCGAGGGTGGCTCTTGGCATGCTCGAGCTGGACGGCGAAGCGCTGCTGCTGATCGATCCGGAGCGGATCATCGCGGGACCAGATGAGGCGCTCGCCGCCTAAGGGCCTGCCGTCGTCGGCCCTTAACTCCGTCCTTACTCTCTGCCGCTAAGCAGGGTCGATCAGAACAAAGGTCGAGTGAACCAACATGAAAACCTGCCTCGTTGTCGACGACTCCAAGGTCATCCGAAAGGTCGCGCGCCACATTCTCGAGACGCTCGACTTCGAAGTCGCCGAAGCCGGTGATGGCCGCGATGCGCTGACCCATTGCGAAGCCTCGCCGCCCGACGTCGTGCTGCTCGACTGGAACATGCCGGTTATGAACGGCATGGAGTTCCTGAAGGCGCTTGGCCTGACCGAGCTGCCCAAGCGTCCCAAAGTCGTGTTCTGCACGACCGAAAACGGCATCGGCCACATCAAGGCGGCGATCGAAGCCGGCGCCGACGAATATGTGATGAAGCCGTTCGACCGCGACACCATCGCCAGCAAGCTCCAGATCGTCGGCCTCGCCTAAGCGCCCGACGATGCCGCACCGGGCCCATTCTGCTGTAGGCGCACGTGCGCCGGCGAAACGGCCTATCCGGCTGCTGATCGTCGACGATTCGGCCGTGGCGCGAGCCGTCTTCACGCGCATGGTTGGCGACCGGCCCGAATTCGAGATCGCGGCGACCGTTCCGAGCGCCAGCGCGGCTATGGTCTTCCTAGCCAGCCAACGCGTCGACATCATTCTGCTCGACATCGAAATGCCCGGGCAGGACGGACTGAGCGCGCTTCCGGACCTGATTCTAGCTAGTCGCGGCGCGCGCGTGCTGATCGTCTCTTCATCTGCCGAACAGGGCGCCGAGGCGACCATCCGCGCCTTGACCCTGGGTGCCGCCGATACGCTCGCCAAGCCGAGCGCAGGCACGTTCGGGGCCCGCTTCTCCGACGTGCTCGCGCAAAAATTGATTCGCATCGGCCACGCGCCGGACGAGTCCGCGTCGGCCGACCGTCAGCGCGAGCAGAGCCACAGCGTGACGCTGCGCGGCTTGAGCGACAATCGCGTCGCGTGTCTTGCCATTGGTGCATCGACCGGCGGGCTGCACGCCCTTTCCGACCTGCTCCGCGGCCTTCCAGCGAGCTTTGGAGCGCCGATCCTGATCACGCAGCACCTGCCTCCATCCTTCATGACCATCTTCGCGGGCCAGGTGCAGGAAATGTCAGGGCGGGCGACGAGCGTCGCACGTCCCGGCGTCCCTCTCGCCCGTGGCCGAGTGCTCGTCGCTCCGGGCGAAGGACATCTCTGCGTCGAGTTGGGCGGCGGTATGCCGCGCGTGCGCATCACCAACGAACGCGTGGAAAGCGGCTGTCTGCCCTCGGTCGACCCGATGCTGGCCAGCGTCGCCGAAGTGTTCGGCGCCTCAGGCGTGGGCGTGGTGCTGAGCGGCATGGGTCGCGACGGCCTACGGGGGGCCGAGCGTATGGCTTCAGTCGATGCCGACGTGTTCGTTCAGGATCGCGAATCTTCGGTCGTTTGGGGCATGCCTGGCGCCGTGGCGGCCGCGGGTCTTGCAAGCGCCATGCTGCCGCCATTCCAGATCGCGGACCTGCTTTCGCGCCGCGATCGAGTTGCCGCATGAGCGCGGACAAGGCGGCGCTTCGCACGCTGACGGCATTGCTGGAGCAACGCACGGGCCAGCAGATCGGACCGAACCGCGTTTGGCGCGTAGAAACGGTGCTCAAATCGCTGATGAAGGAGCGCGGCATAGCCGACCTCCGCGCGCTTGCCGAAGCGGTCGAGAGCCGTCGCGATCCCGGTCTAGCCGGCGATGTTGTCGAGGCGCTGCTCAACAACGAGACCTTCTTCTTCCGTGACGCGCAAATGTTCGATCAGCTGCGCACGACGGTGCTGGAACAGTTTCGCGAACGCCGCGCAACCTCGCGTCGTCTCTCCATCTGGTGCGCCGGCTGCTCGACGGGGCAGGAGGCTTATTCGCTGGCGATGATCTTCGCCGACAATCCGGTGCGGTGGAACGGCTGGACAATCGACATTACCGCCACCGACGTGTCGGACGCCGCGCTCGCCAAGGCCAAGTCCGGCTTCTATACCCAGTTCGAGATCCAGCGCGGCCTTCCGGTCACCTCGATGTTGCGCTGGTTCGACCAGGTGGGGCCCGACTGGCGGGTCAAGCGGGAGCTTTCGCGCTATCTCCGCTTTCGCCGGCACAATCTGCTGATGGCGCAGACCGGCCGCTTCGACCTGATCCTGTGCCGTAACGTGCTGCTCTATTTTTCGCCCGACCGGCGCCGGGAAGCGTTCGACCGCCTGGCCGACTCGCTCGCGCCAGACGGCTTGCTGATGCTGGGAGCAGGAGAGACGGTGATCGGGCAGACCGATGCCTTCATATCGGCGCCCGATGCCCGCGGACTCTACGCGCGCAGTCCCGCCAAGGCGCGCCGCGTCGCCTGACCATCCGGGTTGCAGCCGCGCTGCATGCGGCTAGAGCGACGCCGATGACCATCGCCCCACGCCTTGGCGCCCGCGACTTCGCCGTCGCCGCGGTGATGAACCTGCTCTGGGGTATGAACATCATCGCGGTTAAGATGGCGGTGATCGAGATTCCGCCTATGACGGCCGCCTTCCTCCGTCAGACAATCGTGCTCGCCGTTTGCCTGTCTTGGCTGCGGATCGTGCCCGGCCGCATGAAAGAGCTGCTCGCATTGGGCGTACTGACGGGCGGTGCCTTCTTCCTGGTCATCAACCTGTCAATGGCGGTGGCCGAGAATGTCAGCGCGCTCGCTATCGCGGGACAGCTAGGCGTGCCCTTCTCGATGCTGCTGGCGGTGATCGTGTTCCGCGAGCGCATCCACAAATACCGGATCGCGGGTGTTGCCCTGTCCATCGCTGGCGTCGCCATCCTGGTCTTCGATCCCGCCGTCGTGCACGAACTGCCGGGGATTGCCCTAACCGTCCTGGGGAGCGCGATCTGGGCGGTGTCCTCGCTCATTCAGCGCAACCTGAAGGGCGTTCCGGTGATGACGATGTACGCCTGGATCGGCCTGGTCGGCGCAGCGATGCTGGCACCGGTGGCGCTCGCCTTCGAACCGCATGGTATGCGCACCATTCCCGCCATCCCGCTTAGCAGCTTCGGCTGGGTCGCCTTTTCCGCAATCGGGTCGACCCTGATCGGTCATGGCTCGATGACCTGGCTGTTGCAGCGGCATCCGGTCGCGCTGGTGACGCCGCTGACCCTGCCGTCGCCGGTCCTGTCGGTGCTTTTCGCTTCCTGGTTCTTCGAGACGCCCTTGACGCCCCTGATGATTTTGGGCGGGATCGTCGCGCTGACCGGCGTGGCGATCATCACCATCCGATCGGCTAGGGTGAGGGAGCAGCGCGCTTGAACCAGATCATCGACACGCCCTCGCCGAACTTCGACGAGCGGGACGCGCCGATCTCGATGGTCGTGCTGCATTACACCGGAATGCAGGATGCCGCCTCGGCCATAACGCGACTGGCCGATCCCGAAGCCAAGGTTTCCGCCCATTATGTGGTGACGGAGGACGGGCAGGTGGTCCGTATGGTGCCTGAGGACAAGCGCGCCTGGCATGCCGGCCGCTCGCACTGGCGCGGCATCACCGACATCAACTCCGCCTCGATCGGAATCGAGATCGTAAACCCCGGCCATGAGTTCGGCTACCGCCCATTCCCCGACGAACAAATCGATGCGCTGATCCAGCTTATGCAGGGCATCAAGGAGCGCTACGGCATCACCCGCGGCAATGTCGTCGGCCATTCCGACATCGCGCCCGCGCGCAAGCAGGATCCGGGCGAACTCTTCCCGTGGGCCCGACTGGCCAAGCTGCGCTTGGCATTGCCCCGTCCGACCAAGAACCTGATGGACCCGGGCTGGAGCGACGCCGGCTTCCTGCTCGCGCTCGAACGCTTCGGCTATGAAGTGACGGACCCGCTCGCCGCAACCGTCGCCTTTCAGCGCCGCTTCCGCCCCGAACTGATCGACGGCACCATCGACGGCGAATGCCGCGCTATCCTGCTGGCGCTGCTGCTCCCGAAGCCGCAGGGGGATGAGTAGGGAAGCCTCGCACTGACGGCGCTTCTATGCCTTACTGGCCCCGCCCGGTTTTCTCCTGCAGCGCATCGATCTTCTTTGACGCCTCGGCCTTGCTAAGGCCGCCGTCGAAATCCTCATGCGCCTCTTCCGAAAGCGTCTTGAGATAAGAGGCTTGGGCGCCGGTCATCGGCTCGTCGCCGGTGACCCAATCGTCCGGGTCCTTGTCGGCGTTGCCAATGGGCTGTTCCTTGGGATCGTGCTGGTCGGTCATGCGCTGAGAACGCGCCATGTTCTGGTCTTGTTCCGCACATCCTCGCTCGTCCTGAGCGGAGTGCGGAGCGCGTCGTCGAAGGGCGTTGGCTCTGAGCCGCGCCCCTCGACTTCGCTCGGGACGAGCGAGATAGCAGCGCGCAGGTTCATGCGAAGGGCGAATATTCCAGCCCCAGCGCCTCGGCGACGGCCTGGTGCTTGATCTTGCCGCCCATGACGTTGAGGCCGTTGGCGAGGTGCTGGTCGGCGCGCATTGCCGCTTCCGCGCCCATGTTCGCCAGCTTGACCGCGAAGGGCAGGGTCGCGTTGTTCAATGCAAAGGCGGAGGTCCGCGCCACCGCACCCGGCATGTTCGCGACGCAATAATGGATGACCCCGTCGACTTCATAGACCGGGTCTTCGTGCGTGGTCGGGTGCGACGTCTCGAAACAGCCGCCCTGGTCGATGGCGATGTCCACCAGCACCGATCCGCGCTTCATCGTCTTCAGCATGTCGCGGGTGACGAGCTTGGGCGCCGCGGCACCCGGCACCAGCACCGCGCCGATCACCAGCGCCGCGCTCTGCACCGCCGAGGCGATCGCCGCCTTCGACGCATAGACCGTCTTGATCTGCGAGCCGAAGAACATGTCGAGTTCGGCGAGGCGCGTGTTGGAGATGTCATAGATGGTGACGTCGGCGCGCATGCCGACCGCCATCTGCGCCGCGTTCACGCCGGAGACCCCGCCCCCCAGGATCGCGACTTTGGCAGGCGACACGCCCGGCACGCCGCCCAGCAGCACGCCGCGGCCGCCCTGTTCCTTTTCCAGATAGTGGGCGCCGACCTGCACGGACATGCGGCCGGCCACCTCTGACATCGGCTTCAAGAGCGGCAAGGAACCGTCGCGGGCGGTCACCGTCTCATAGGCGATGCAGGTCGCGCCGGACTTGATCAGGCCATGCGCCTGGTCGGGGTCAGGCGCGAGGTGGAGATAGGTAAAGAGCAGGTGGCGCGGCTCGAGCAGCGCGATCTCCTGAGCCTGCGGCTCCTTGACCTTCACGATCATGTCGGACTGAGCAAAGACCTCCGCCGCCGTGCCGACGATGCGCGCGCCCGCTTCGACATAGTCGGAGTCGTCGAAGTCGATGCCGCTGCCCGCCTTGGTCTCCACGACCACCTCATGCCCGGCTGCGACCAGCTCGGCGACGGAGGGAGGGGTGAGGCCCACGCGATATTCATGGTTCTTGATTTCCTTGGGCACGCCAACGCGCATCTTCGCTCTCCTGGAGATTTGGCTAACGCCTCATAGCGCGAAGTGGCCAGGCAAATCCTTGCAAAGAGCAGTGGTGTAGCCATGGCATTGCGCATAGAAATGGGGCCATGGACCGGATCGACCGAACAATTCTGAAGACTCTGGCGCAGGACGCCCGCGCACCCGTCAACCGCATCGCAGAAGCTGCCGGCCTGTCACAATCGGCCTGCACCCGGCGCATCCAGAGCCTCGAAGCGTCCGGCCGCATCGCCGGCTATGGCGCGCGGCTGGGGCACAAGAAGCTCGGCTTCCACGTCACCGCACTGGTCGACATTACCTTGTCGACTCAGGTCGAAGAGGATCTGGCCCGGTTCGAACGCGCCGTGGCGGAGATCGACGGCGTGGTCGAATGTGCGCTGATCTCCGGCGCTCATGATTATCGCCTGAAGATCGTGGCGAAGGACCTGGACGATTATGAACGCCTGCACCGCGAGCATCTTGGCCGCTTGCCGGGCGTGACGACGATCAGTTCGAGCTTCGTGCTGCGCAGTGTGCCGACGCGCACCGAGGCAGATGCGCTGTTCGGAGCCTGACGATTGCGTGCCTTGCAGAGAGGTGCTAGGCGCGCGCGCCGCGGTTCGCTGGGGGCCTTGAACCGCTTTCGATTGTTATGCGCATGATGATGCTTCATCTTCGATTGCCGCGAGCATGACCGCTCCGGTTGCAGACCCGGCGACCATCTCCGGGGCGTTGGAGCCGCATGCCCAGGTCGATCCGCACGGCCATGGCAATCAGGGCCTGCTGAAGCTCGCGGTCGGCGCGATCGGCATCGTTTTCGGCGACATCGGCACTAGTCCGATCTACGCGTTTCGCGAAACCTTTGCCGGCCATCACCCGCTCGCGCCGGACCAGCTGCACATCTATGGCGTGCTGAGCCTGGTCTTCTGGTCGATGATGCTGATGGTGACGCTCAAATATGTCAGCGTCATCATGCGGGCCGACAATAAGGGTGAGGGCGGTAGCCTGGCGCTGCTCGCGCTGATCAATCGCTCGACACCGGGAAAGCGTTGGAGCGCGCCAATCATCCTGCTGGGGGTGTTCGCGACCGCGCTCTTCTATGGCGATTCGATGATCACCCCGGCGATGTCGGTGCTCTCCGCGGTCGAGGGGCTGACGGTGGTCGAGAACAGCTTTGCGCCGTTCGTCGTGCCGATCGCGGTTGGCATTCTCGTCTTCCTGTTCATGATCCAGTCGCGCGGCACGGCAGCGGTGGGGCGGCTGTTCGGCCCGATCATGCTGACCTATTTCGTCACGATCGCGGCGCTCGGGATTATGTATCTCGTCCAAGCCCCCGGCATCCTTGCCGCGCTGAACCCCTGGTATGCGCTTCAGTTCTTCATCGTCGACCAGTGGAAAGCGTTTCTGGCGCTCGGCTCGGTGGTGCTGGCCGTGACGGGCGCGGAGGCCCTCTACGCCGATATGGGCCATTTCGGCCGCAACCCGATCCGCGTCTCCTGGATGTTCTTCGTGTTGCCGGCGCTGATGCTCAATTATCTGGGGCAGGGGGCTATGGTGCTGTCGCTCTCCCCAGCCGAAGCCGCCGAGACGATCAAGAACCCGTTCTTCTACCTCGCGCCCGAAGCCTTCCGGCTGCCGCTGGTGATCCTTGCGACACTCGCCACGATCATCGCCAGCCAGGCGGTGATCTCGGGCGCTTTTTCGGTCACGCAGCAGGCGATACAGCTCGGCTTCATCCCGCGCCTGCGCATCACCCACACCAGCGCCAGCACGGCGGGCCAGATCTACATCCCCGTTATCAACTGGGCGTTGATGGTGATGGTGATCCTGCTGGTGCTGTTCTTCCAGTCTTCCTCGAACCTCGCGGCCGCCTATGGCATCGCGGTGACCGGCGCCATGACGATCGACGCTTGCCTGATCGCCGTCGTGCTCTTCTCCCTGTGGAACTGGAACCGCGCGATCGCGATTGGACTGCTGGCGCTCTTCTTCACCGTCGACCTGCTCTATCTCGCCTCAAACCTGACCAAGGTGCCCGACGGCGGCTGGTTCCCGCTGCTGGTCGGCGTCGTCGCCTTCACGCTGCTGACCACCTGGGCGAAGGGCCGCAAGCTGATGATCGAGCGGCTGCGCGAAGCGGCGATGCCGATCTCGATCTTCATCGAATCCGCCGCCACCTCGGCGACGAGGGTTCCCGGCACGGCCGTGTTCATGACCTCGACGCCCGATGGTGTGCCGCACGCGCTGCTCCACAACCTTAAGCACAACAAGGTGCTGCACGAACGCGTGATCCTACTGACGGTGAAGATCGCCGATGTGCCGTATGTCGAGCAGGAGACTCAGTGCCAGCTTGAGCCGCTCGGCCATGGCTTCCACAGACTGGTGATCAAATACGGCTTCATGCAGGAGCCCGATGTGCCCGAAGCGTTGCTGCGGCTGACCGGCTGCGGTCCAGAGTTCAAGATGATGGACACGAGCTTCTTCCTCGCGCGCCAGACTTTGCTGCCATCGGCGCGGCCGGGCATGGCGATCTGGCGCGAGAAGCTCTTCGCCTGGATGCTCCGCAACGCGGAGTCGGCCATGGAGTTCTTCAAGCTGCCGACCAACCGCGTCGTCGAACTGGGCAGCCAGGTTGAGATTTAGGCCAGGATCGTCCGCGCCCTCTCGACGAACGCCTTCTTCGCCTCTTCCGTCATCTCCGGCCGGGGCGGCACCTGCACGCCGCGCTTGACCGCTTCCCGTTCGCCGATCCTTTCGGCCCAGGCTTTCAGGTGCGGATGGTTGTCGAGAGTAAGTCCCGGCCATTCATAGGCTCGCACCCAGGGCCAGCAGGCGATGTCGGCAATGCTATATTGCTCGCCACCAAGCCAAGGCGCGTCCGCCAGCCGCCCGTCCATCACCCCGAAGAGCCGATAGCTCTCCCGTTCATAGCGCTCGATGGCGGCCGGGATATGCTCGGGAAAATAGCGCTTGAACACGTTCAGCTGGCCCATCATCGGCCCGAGCCCGCCCATCTGCCACATCACCCACTGGACGACGGTGCTGCGCGCCTTCGTCTCGACCGGCAGGAACTTGCCTGTCTTCTCTGCCAGCCAGATCAGGATTGCGCCCGATTCGAACACCGGAAAGCCGTCATCGACGATTGCCGGGATGCGGCCATTTGGGTTGATCGCCAGGAATTCGGGCGTCTTCTGTTCCTGCGCCGCCATGTCGATGAAGTGCGGCGTGTATTCGAGCCCGCATTCCTCCAGCATGATCGAGACCTTGTAGCCGTTGGGCGTCGCGGCTGTGTAGAAGTGGATCATCTGCGGCTCTCCGAAAGGCTCTCGTGACTGCACCGATCATCGTCACCGCCCTGCTCGGCGCAAGCGATTTCGCCTGGGCGGACGGGCTAAGGCGCAAGCATTTCCCGCCGGAGCGCAACCAGGTACCGGCGCACATCACGCTCTTTCACCACCTGCCGCCCAGCCTTGCCGAAGAAGTGCGCGAACAGCTGAAGGCCGAGTGCCGCGCCAAGGCGCCCGCCGCACGCCTCTCGGGTCTGCGCCATTTAGGCCGCGGCGTCGCCTATCAGGTCGAAAGCCCCGATCTCGAAGCGATTCGCGCGCGCCTCGCCGAGCATTTCACCGGCATGCTGACGCCGCAGGACCAGGCAGTCTGGCGCCCGCACATCACCGTCCAGAACAAGGTCGTGCCAAAGCAAGCCAAGGCGCTGCTCACAGAGCTGGAGGCCAGCTTCTCGACGCGGCCGCTCCAGATCGCCGGCCTTGCCAGCTGGTGGTATCGGGGAGGGCCGTGGGAACCCTTAAGCGAGCACCGGTTCCGCTAGACCAGCTCCTTCAACGGCCGGCTCGTGTCGGCCAGATCGGCGGGGGCCAGTTGGGCTCCGGCTTCGACCAGCTTGCGCCCTTGCACATAATCCTTGGTGGCATTGACGCAGTCGAGCGCGATCACCCGGCCGTCTTTCAGATAGACAACTGAAAAGCTGCGATCCTCCGTCTTGCCGCGCACCACCATATCGTCATGGCCGATCGAGAGGCCGACCGTCTGCAGCCGCAGATCGTACTGGTTGGACCAGAACCACGGCACCGCCTCATAGGCAACGTCCTCACGCATGATCGTCTTGGCCGCGACCGTCGCCTGGTCGTTGGCATTCTGCACCGACTCGAGCCGCACGCGCGCACCACCGGCAAAGCGGTTCCGATGCGCGGCGCAGTCGCCGATCGCGAAGATATCGGGCAGCGATGTGCGGCATTGCGCGTCGACATCGACGCCGTTGCTAGCCGTCGCGCCAGCCGCCAGCAGCGGCTCTACGGCAGGGATGATGCCGATGCCGACGATCGCCAGGTCTGCCGCCACCATCTCGGCGTCCGTCAGCCGAACCCCGGCGAGGCCCGTGCCTTCTGAGTTCAGCTCAAATGCCTGGACCTGTGCGTTCAGCCGGAGGTCGACGCCATGCGCCCGATGCTCGGCCTCATAGAAGCGCGACAATTGCTCGCCCGCCACCCGCGCGAGCACCTGCGGCAAAGCCTCGAACAGGGTCACCTGCTTGCCCAATTTGGTCAGCACGGCCGCCGCTTCCAGCCCGATATAGCCGCCGCCGACCACCGCAACGCGTTCGACCCGCTCCAGCTTCGCCATAATCCTGTCGACGTCCGCTCGCGTCCGGACGGCGTGCACATCGGCGCAATCGGCTCCGGGGCAGGGAAGGGCACGCGCATGGCCGCCCGCCGCCCAGATCATGGTGCCATAGCCGATCTGCTCGCCGTCTTCGGTGCGGACCCGATGCTCTTCCGCGTCCACCCTTGTGACGCGGCGGTCCTGAAGCAGCGTGACAGCACGCTCGTTCCAGAACTTCTTCGGCCGGATCATCAGCCGCTCGAATGGCTTGTCGCCGGCTAGATATTCCTTGGAGAGCGGCGGCCGCTCATAAGGCAGCTCCGGCTCCTCGCCGACGATCGCCACCGATCCCGCAAAGCCCAGCTGGCGGAGCATGATCGCCGCCTGCGCCCCGCCGTGCCCGGACCCAACGATCAGCACGTCGAACTCTTGCAAGCCTATTCTCCCCCGCTGCGTCCGCGCTCTCTCGCCGCTTCGGCATTCAGGTGCAAGGGACCTTGTTGACCCCCGCGCACCCCTTACCTATAGGCCCGCACCTGCCTTGGGGCGGAGTAGCTCAGTTGGTTAGAGCAGCGGAATCATAATCCGCGTGTCGGGGGTTCAAGTCCCTCCTCCGCTACCATCTCCCACAGCACTAACGGTTCAGCACGATCAGTTCAGTGCGACGGTTGGCGAAGCGGCCTTGAGCCGTGGAGTTTGAGGCGAGCGGGTCGCTTTCGCCGCCGCTGACGGCTTCGATCCGGTTCTCGTCGATGCCACGATCCTCCAGCGCCTCGGCGACCTGGCGTGCGCGTTGATAGGCGAGCGCCTGATTGGGCAGCTCGCCGCCACGCGAGTCGGTGTAGCCGACGACGCGGACGCGAGCGGTCGGATAGGCGGCGAGCACACGGGCGAGATCGTCAACGCCCTGCCGTTCCTCGCGCCGGATGTCGCTCCGCCCGGTCTCGAAATTCAGCGCGTCGAAGGAGAAGGTCCGCGGCGTCGCCTCGCGGGACGCCAGGAAGGCCTGCACGTCGTAGGCCAGCGTGCCCTGCGCCAGCTCGATCTGTTCTCCGTCCGGCAGGGTGACCGGAGCGACGACGAGCGCCGCCGCCGTCGGTGCCGTAACCGCCGGGTCCGTCGCCGTCGCGACCGGTGCCACCGCGCGGTCGTCGTCGCGGTCCTGTAACAGCAGCACGAGCACGAGCAGCCCAAGTAGGCCGGCGATCAGCCAGGGAATCAGGTGCCGACGGTCGATGCTCCCGCCGGCAGACCGGTGGGGCCGATTGGCGCCCTGCATGATCGCCTGGGCCCTCCGGTTCAGGTGCACGGAGTCGGCCGAGACATGATCCACGAGATCGGCCGCGACATAGTGATGCTTGCCGTCGGGCGTGCTGTTCGCGGCTAGCTTCAGCCCGAACACGTCGGACTCCTCGACCTGCCCGATCCGTTGCCCGTCCGGCGTGATCACGTTCATGCCGGGGCGAATCTCGTGCGCTTGGACCATCGGATGCTCCAACCCTGATTTATTTGACGGTGGCGAAAGTCTCCGACCTTCCATTTCGTTCCCGTGATACCTCCGCGCAGAGTTCGACCAGGTCGCGCAGGCTACGGCAGCAATCGCCTTCGCCCTCGCGGGCAGGGCGGAGCAGGCCCTTGACGATGCGCGCGCCGGGCCAGCGGTGGCGAGCCTGTGTCTCGAGCGCGCGCCAGCGGGGCGAGGAGGAGCGGAGTTCCGCGCCGATCAGGCAGATCAGGGCCGGCTCCTCTGCTGTCTCGGCCGCGGCATGCTGCCCATGCTTGACGAGCAGCTGGACGAGCATCGCCGCGAGCGCCGGATCGGCGGGGCCGGGGCCCGGCCGGCAGATTACGGTGGCGTTCGTAGCCGGCATCTCGGGCGGAGGTTCCGCGGGCAGTGCCTGTTCCGCCAGCGACGGGGGTGCGGGCTCAGCGGCAGCTTCCTCACTCGCCGGATCGACATCGTCATGTCCCTCGAGTGTTCCGACCAACTCGCACGTCGAATCGACGATGCCGTTCAGGCACTCGCCCGAAATGGCGCCGCGGCGGCGGTCGGTCAGCGCCAGCCTCAGGCCTGGCACCACGACTTCGTCATAATAGGAAGAGAGCGAGCGCTCCTTGAGCAGCTGCTCGGCCTGGTCCTGCACTTCGTCGGCGTCGCCCGCCAGCATGCGCTGGTAGAAGCTCTCGACGGGGGTCAGCGCCGGCCGGTCGCCGAACAGCACGTCGATGAACTCCATCTGCGGCACGTGCCGGCCGAGCACGACCAGGCACAAGGTGAGGGGCGTCGAAAGGAGCAGGCCGATCGGGCCCCACAGCCAGGTCCAGAAAATCGCGGCGACGATGACGGCGAGCGGCGACAGCCCGGTCGAATGGCCATAGACGAGCGGCTCGATGACATAGCCCATGACCGGCTCGGTGAAGAGGAACAGGCCGGCCACCATGATCGCCGTTGTCCACCCCGGTTCGCCGCCGATCGCCAGCAGCAGCGGCGGCAGTGCGGCCAGGAACGCTCCGACATAAGGCACGAAGCGCATCAGCGCTGCGAGCAGTCCCCAGAGCAGAGGCGAGGGGATGCCGATCCAGTAGAGCCCTGCCGCGATGACTGCCCCGAACAGGCCGTTCAGCAGCAACTGGGTAAGGAAGTAGCGCGAAAGCCGCCCTGCCGCGTCGTCGATCGCGCGCGTAGTGCGGTGCAGGTCGGACGAGCCGAACAGGCGGATTACCCGGTCGCGCAAATCCTCGCGCTGCAGCAGAATGAATATCGCGACGACAATGACGATGATGAACGTCTCGAGCGGACCGACAATGGGGCCGAGCAGCCGGCGCGCGGTCTGCAGACCCGTCTCGGGCGGCTCATGGACTTCCACGGGGATCGGCTTGGCGCGGCGTTGAAGGCGCGGGGCCGGCGGGCTCGCCGGCGCGGTCTCGAAACGCCGCGCGGCGCGGCTGAGCTGATTGGGCAGTTCGCCGAGAAAGTCGGCACGGCCGAGCGCTGTCACCTTCTTCTGGATGCGCTCGGCATAGCGTGGCAGGTCGGGGGCGAGCCCGGCCGCTTGCTGGCCGATCACGGCGCCGGTGACGCCCACCACCGCCAGCGCCGTCAGCATGGCGATGACGACGGACAAAGTGCGGCCGATCCACAGCTTGCGCAGCAGCCCGACCAACGGCGCGACGACGAACGCCAGCAGCACCGCCATGACGATCGGCACCAGCACGTCCTTGGCGAAATAGAGGGCCGCGACCGCGACAACGCCGGTCACCAGCGGCACCAGGCTCGAGGGCCGAGGCCCCTGGACTGGAGGCACCGTAGGCGGCTTGTCGAAAGGGGCAGGGCTGGCCATGTTCGTGACGCTGGCAGAACGGTGGGAGGGAGTTGCTGTTCCGTGCTCTAAGCTCCATTTTTCGCTCGGGACGAGCGGAGTCGATGCGGCCTAGTCGGCACCTGCCAACGCTGTCATAAGCTGCCGCCATGGGGGAGTTCGAACTACCGCCGCCACGCATGCCCAGGCAGCTGCCCGCCGCCGCCGACCTGTTCGGCGACTTGCTGGAGGTCGAGAGCCCGCGCACCCAGCAGAGGCCGCGTCTTAAAGCGCTCGAGTATCTGCCCGGCCTGGGCGTCACCGGCATGGCGGCGCTCGCCGCGGCCTGGCTCGGCGACCATTACGGCGCGCCGCTGATGCTGATGGGCCTGCTGATCGGCCTCGCCTTCAACTTCCTCAACGCCGACACGCGGCTGCACGCCGGGCTGGGTTTTGCATCCAAGACCCTGTTGCGCTGGGGCATCGTGCTGGTCGGGCTTCAGGTCACGGTGTGGCAGATCGCTGCGCTCGGCTGGACCAGCTTCGCGGTCATTGGCGCGATGATCCTGCTGGTGATGGGGTCGGGCACGCTCGTCTCGCGCAGCCTTGGCCTGGGCGCTGCCTTCGGCACGTTGGCGGGCGGTTCGGTCGCCATTTGCGGTGCTTCGGCCGCTTTGGCGCTATCCACCGCGCTGGGTGAGAAGCGAGTCAATCAGGCGCAGCTCACGCTGGTGCTAGTCGCGGTCTCGGCGGCGAGCGCGCTCGCTATGTCGACCTATCCGTTGCTGTCGCAGGCAGTCGGGCTGTCACCGGAGGCAGCAGGCTTCCTGCTCGGAGCCTCGATCCACGACGTCGCCCAAGCCTTGGGCGCCGGCTATTCGCTCGGCGAAGTGGAGGGTCAGACCGCGGCGATCGTCAAGCTCACCCGAGTGGCGCTGCTTGCGCCGACCCTCCTCATCGTCATGCTGATGATCCCGAAGGATGGCGAGGCCAAACCCGGCGCGCCGCCTGTGCCATGGTTCATCGTCGCCTTTCTGGTGCTGACGGCGGTCAATTCCATGATGGTGCTGCCCGCCGAGGTCGCGCGCTTGGCCAAGCTCGGCACCACTGCCCTGCTGCTGCTGGCCGTGGTCGCGACCGGTATCCGCTCGCCGATGCACCTGCTGCTGCAGCAGGGCTGGCGCGCTTCCATGCCCGTCGTGGCAGCGACGTTGGTAAGTTTCCTGCTCGCCCTTGGAGCCGCCATTCTCTTGTTCTAGGGGCGGGTTCATGCCCGGACGCTATTTCGAGGATTGGACGGTCGGCGACCGCATCTCGCACGAGATTCGGCGCACCGTGACCGAAACGGACAATCTGCTGCTTTCGACCCTGACGCATAATCCGCAGCCACTGCATCTGGACGCCGAATATGCGCGCGCGAGCGAGTTCGGCCAGGTGGTCGTGAACGGTACCTTCACGTTCGCGCTGATGGTCGGCGTGTCGGTGGGCGACACCACGCTCGGCACGCTCGTCGCCAATCTTGGCTATGACAAGGTGACGATGCCGTCGCCGGTCTTCATCGGTGACACGCTGCGCGCCGAGACGGAAGTGCTGGAGCTGCGCGAGAGCCTGTCGCGCCCGAACGCCGGCATCGTCACCTTCGAGCACCTCATGTTCAACCAGCGCAACCAGCTCGTCTGCCGCTGCCAGCGCACCGCGCTGGTGCAGCGCCGGAGCCCGAAGAAGTGAGGCTGAGATCGCTGCTGTTCGTACCCGGCGACCGGCCGGAGCGGATGGAGAAGGCGCTGGGCCTCGGCGCCGATGCGCTGATCCTCGACCTCGAGGACTCGGTCGCGCCGGCGAACAAGCCCGCCGCCCGCCGCGCCATCGCCGAGTTTCTGGAGCGAACGGAGCGGACCGGCCCCAAGCTGTTCGTCCGGCTGAACCCGCTCGACAGCGACTATTTCGTCGGCGACCTGACCGGCGTGCTCGGTTCGTTTCCGGACGCGCTGGTCCTGCCCAAGGCGGAGGGCTCAGCCTCGGTCCGGCGACTTGCCGACCGCTCGGGCGTGCCGATCCTGCCGATCGCCAGCGAGACACCTGCGGCCGTGTTCCGGCTCGGCGACTATCGCGACGTCGCCGACGAGCTGTGCGGCTTGACATGGGGTGCCGAGGACCTGCCCGCCGCGATAGGCGCCGCTGCCTCGCGTGACGAAAGCGGCGCCTATCTGCCGCCTTACCAGATAGTGCGCGCCCTGACCCTGTTCGGAGCGGCCGCCGCGGGCGTGAACCCGATCGAGACGGTGTACCCGAACATCAAGGACCTGGACGGCTTGAAGCGCGTCGCGGAAGCGGCGGCCCGCGACGGCTTCACCGGAATGATGGCGATCCACCCTGCGCAGGTGCCGGTGATCAATGCCGCCTTCACGCCCACCGAAGTTCAGGTCGTGCAAGCCCGGGCAATCGTCGCAGCGTTCGACAAGAACCCCGGTGCCGGCGCGCTGCAGATCGACGGCAAGATGATCGACGCACCCCATCTCAAACAAGCCCGGCGCATTCTCGAAAGAGCGGAACAAGCATGAGCGTTGCCACCCCTGAGTTCGATTTCCAGCTCGGCGAAAACGCCGAGATGATCCGCGAGACGACTCGCCGCTTCGCGGACGAGCGGATCGCGCCACTCGCCGCGAAGATCGACGCCGAGGACTGGTTCCCGACCGAATTGTGGCCCGAAATGGGGGCGCTCGGACTGCACGGAATCACCGTCGACGAGGCCGATGGCGGCCTCGGCCTCGGCTATCTCGAGCACGTCATCGCGGTCGAAGAAGTGAGCCGGGCATCCGCCTCGATCGGTCTCAGCTACGGCGCGCATTCGAACCTCTGCGTCAACCAGATCCGCCGCTGGGCGAATGATGAGCAGAAGGCCAAGTATCTGCCAAAGCTCATCTCCGGCGAGCATGTCGGTAGCCTTGCCATGTCAGAGGCGAGCGCCGGCTCCGACGTCGTCTCGATGAAGCTCAGGGCCGATGCGGTGCAGGGCGGCTATGTGCTGAACGGCACGAAATTCTGGATCACCAACGCGGCCTATGCCGACACGCTCGTCGTCTATGCGAAAACAGGCGAGGGCAGCCGCGGGATCACCGCCTTCCTGATCGAAAAGGACATGCCCGGCTTCTCGATTGGCCAAAAGATCGACAAGATGGGCATGCGCGGTTCGCCCACCGCCGAGCTGGTGTTCGACGACTGCGAAGTGCCCGAGGAAAACGTCATGGGCCCGCTGAACGGCGGCGTCGGCGTGCTGATGTCCGGTCTCGATTATGAGCGCGCGGTGCTCGCCGGTGTCCAGCTCGGCATCATGCAGGCGTGCCTCGACACCGTCATCCCCTATGTCCGCGAGCGCAAGCAGTTCGGCAAGGCGATCGGCACCTTCCAGCTGATGCAGGCCAAGGTCGCGGACATGTATGTCGCGCTGCAGTCGGCACGCGCCTACACCTATGCCGTCGCCAAGAGCTGCGACGCGGGCCAGACCACCCGCTTCGACGCCGCCGGCGCGATCCTGCTGGCGAGCGAAAACGCCGTTCGCGTCTCGCTGGAGGCCATTCAGGCGCTGGGCGGCGCCGGCTATACCAAGGACTGGCCGGTCGAACGCTATGCCCGCGACGCGAAGCTGCTCGACATCGGCGCCGGTACCAATGAAGTCCGCCGCATGCTGATCGGCCGCGAATTGATTGGGGGTGGGCAATGAAGGCCGCATTGTGCTCCGGCGCAGGCCGGAGTTCTGCGCCTCAGGGCTCCGGCCTTCGCCGGAGCACGCGCTGCCCATGACCGCTCCCGTCCTCACCACCGCCTATCAGCCGGAAGCCGAGCAGACTCGCGCCCGCGCTGCGCACAATCGCGCGCTTGCGGAGGAACTGCGTGCCCGCGTCGCGGCGTCCGCGCTTGGCGGCAACGAGAAGTCGCGCGCTCGTCATACCGAACGCGGCAAATTGCTCCCCCGGGACCGCGTCGAGCGGCTGCTCGATCCAGGCTCGCCATTCCTCGAGATCGGCCAACTTGCCGCCTGCGACATGTACGAAGGGGAAGTCCCCGGCGCCGGCATGATCGCCGGCATCGGCCGCGTTTCCGGACGGCAGGTGATGATCGTGTGCAACGACGCGACGGTCAAAGGCGGCACCTATTATCCGATGACCGTCAAGAAGCATCTCCGCGCGCAGGAGATTGCCGAGCAGAATCGTTTGCCATGCATTTATCTGGTCGATTCAGGCGGCGCCAACCTGCCGCACCAGGCCGAGGTCTTCCCGGACCGCGACCATTTCGGCCGCATCTTCTTCAACCAGGCGAATATGTCGGCCAAGGGCATCCCGCAGATCGCCTGCGTGATGGGCAGCTGCACCGCGGGCGGCGCCTATGTCCCCGCGATGTCCGACGAGACGGTGATCGTTCGCAACCAGGGCACGATCTTTCTCGCCGGCCCGCCGCTGGTGAAGGCGGCGACGGGCGAAGTGATCTCTGCCGAAGACCTGGGCGGCGGCGACCTGCACGGGCGTAAATCCGGCGTCGTCGATCATGTCGCCGACAATGACGAGCATGCGCTGACCATCGTCCGCGATATCGTCAGCCACCTCGGCGAGAAAATAGGGACAGTCCCTATTTTTCAGGCGCGCGATCCGCGCCCGCCCAGATACGACCCGCAGGACCTCTACGGCATCATCCCCGAGGATGTGCGCGCACCCTATGACGTGCACGAAGTGATCGCACGCATCGTCGACGGGTCGGAGTTTCACGAATTCAAGTCGCTCTACGGGTCCAGCCTCGTCTGCGGCTTCGCCCATATCTGGGGCATTCCGGTCGGCATCATCGCCAACAATGGCATCCTGTTTAGCGAGTCGGCACAGAAGGGCGCGCATTTCATCGAACTCGCCTGCCAGCGTCGCATTCCGCTGCTGTTCCTGCAGAACATTTCAGGCTTCATGGTCGGCGGCAAGTATGAGGCGGAAGGCATTGCGAAACATGGCGCAAAGCTGGTCACCGCCGTTGCCACCGCAACTGTGCCCAAGGTCACAGTCCTGATCGGCGGCAGCTTTGGCGCCGGCAATTACGGCATGTGCGGCAGGGCCTACTCGCCTCGCTTTCTGTTTACCTGGCCGAACAGCCGCATCAGCGTGATGGGCGGCGAACAGGCAGCCTCGGTGCTCGCCACCGTCCACCGCGACGCCGATCGGTGGAGCCCGGAAGAAGCGGAAGCCTTTAAGGCACCGATTCGCCAGAAGTACGAGGACGAAGGCAATCCTTATCACGCCACCGCCCGGCTATGGGACGATGGCGTGATCGATCCTGCGCAGACCCGCGACGTGCTTGGCCTCGCCTTTGCGGCTACCCTGAACGCGCCGATCCCCGAGCGGCCGCAATTCGGCGTGTTCCGGATGTAGCGGACGCTGGTCTCAAGCCGGAATGGCTGTCCTCTGCCGCACGCCCGCGCCGAGCAGGCCGAACCCCGCGATCATCAGCGCCCAGCTCGCTGGCTCCGGAACCTGTGCATAGTAGAGAACATACCGACCCGCGGCGTCGCTTTCCCAGCCGAACTGGAAAGTGCAGCAATCGTCGAACTCGTAGTAGCGCACGATGAAGTCGTTCGGCGTGAGCACGGTCTGGTCCGGATTGACCGTGATCGCAGCCTGCCACAGCGTCGGAGTCACCGGATCCCAAAGGGGCTGGGTCGGCACGTTGTTGCCGCCACAGGGGAATTCGTCGGGGCTGATATCGGGGTCGCGGCAGAAGAAAGCGGAATATGTCTGTTTTTCCGCATAGCCGTCCATGAAGGGTACGACCGTCGTCAGCTGCAGCGAAAACACATAGCGGCCAGGCCCGAGTGTCGCGCCGGCCGTGCCATCGAACCTTCCGGCATCATAGGAGCCCGTCTGGATTACCACCGCGGCAGCCGGCGCCACTGTCAACAGCGCCGCAGCGGCGCCGGTCCAAGCTTTCAGCATCACCCCTGTTCTCCTTGTACAAAGAGCCCCGTGCTTCCCGCCTGTTGAGGGTTTCGCCCAGACTCGCGCCTTTGCCAAGTCCGCATTAGAGCCTCCACATGCTCAGCTCTCTTCTGATCGCCAATCGGGGCGAGATTGCCTGCCGGATCATCCGCACCGCGCGCCATCTCGGCGTGCGGACAGTTGCCGTCTATTCGGATGCCGATGCCAATGCCCTGCACGTGCGCGAGGCGGACGAGTGGGTGCATATCGGGCCTTCGCCGGCGCGCGAAAGCTATCTGGTCGGCGAGCGCATTATCGCTGCCGCTAAGGCGTCGGGCGCCGAGGCGATCCACCCAGGCTATGGTTTCCTCTCCGAGAACGCGGACTTTGCTCAAGCCGTAATTGATGCCGGGCTGATCTGGGTCGGACCGAAGCCGCATTCGATCCGTGCGATGGGGCTGAAAGACGCAGCCAAGAAACTGATGGCCGAAGCGGGTGTGCCGGTCACGCCCGGCTATCTCGGCGAGGATCAGTCGCCTGACCGGCTCCAGGCCGAGGCGGACGCGATCGGCTATCCGGTGCTGATCAAGGCGGTCGCCGGCGGTGGCGGCAAGGGCATGCGGCGGGTCGAGAGCGCGGCCGAGTTCCAGGACGCGCTCACCTCGTGCAAGCGCGAGGCCGCCTCGTCCTTCGGCGATGATCGCGTGCTGATCGAGAAATACATCCTCTCGCCGCGACACATCGAAGTGCAGGTGTTTGGAGACAGTCACGGCAACATCGTCCACCTGTTCGAACGCGACTGCTCGCTCCAGCGTCGCCACCAGAAGGTGATCGAAGAAGCGCCGGCGCCGGGCATGGACGCGGCCACCCGCGAGGCGGTGTGCGGCGCCGCCGTTCGGGCGGCCAAGGCGGTCGACTATGAAGGCGCCGGCACGATCGAGTTCATCGCCGATGCGAGTGAGGGCCTGCGCGCCGACCGCGTCTGGTTCATGGAAATGAACACGCGGCTGCAGGTCGAACATCCGGTGACGGAGGAAATCACCGGCCAGGACCTGGTCGAATGGCAACTCCGCGTCGCCTCAGGCGAGCCGCTCCCCAGGCGGCAGGAAGAGTTGGAGATCAATGGCTGGGCCATGGAAGCGCGGCTCTATGCCGAAGACCCTGCCAAAGGCTTCCTGCCCAGTATCGGCCGGCTGGAAGCATTCGAACTTGGCGGCGGCGTGCGCATCGACACGGGCGTGGAAGAGGGGGCGGAGGTTTCGCCCTTCTACGATCCGATGATCGCCAAGATGATCGCCACCGGCTGGGACCGGAACGAGGCTCGCGAGCGGCTGGCCGAGGCGCTGGAAGAAACCGTGGTCTGGCCCGTCCGCACCAATGCCGGCTTTCTCGTCAAGGCGTTGCAGCATCCGGACTTTGCCGCCGGTTCGATCGACACCGGCCTGATCGCGCGCGAGGGTGACACGCTGATGCCCGACGCTGCGCCGTCGGACGAGGGTCTGGCCGATATCGCTGCAGATCTCGCGGCTCAGCCCTTGTCCGGCTTCCGCCTCAACGCGCCGTCCCGCCGCGAACTGGTGCTATCGGTCGACGGCGCACCCCGTCAGGTCCGGTTCGCAGCTGCCGAAGAGGAGGGTGACCTTCTAACCGCGTCGGCAGACTTGGAGCCCATCATCTTGAGCGAGGCGGGGCAGAGCTGGCTGGTCGAAGCTTATCGCGCCTATGGCAAGGCCGCTGGCGCCGTTGCCGACGGGGCGATCATCGCGCCCATGCCGGGCCGCATCATCGCGGTAGAAGTCGCCGCCGGCGCCTCAGTCAGCAAGGGACAGAAGCTGGTCACGCTCGAGGCGATGAAGATGGAGCATACGCTGACCGCGCCTTTCGACGGCACGGTTGCCGAACTGAACGCCGACGCCGGCGCCCAGGTCAGCGAAGGCACGTTGCTGGTTCGGGTGGAGACGGCGGCCGAGTAAATCCTCCCCGGGACGGGGAGGGGGACCAAGCCCAGCTTGGTGGAGGGGCCCCGTTGCGTCGTGCCGAATTCCGAGGCCCCCTCCACCACACGCTATCGCGTGTGGTCCCCCTCCCCGTTCCGGGGAGGAGCTTCCAAGGACTCCGCCATTGCGATCAGCCGCTTCGCTTCGTCGACGTGCAATTGCTCCACCATGGCGCCGCCGATCCGCGCCACGCCCTTGCCTTCGGCGCGGGCCTGATCCCAAGCGGCGACGATCTCGCGCGCCTTAGACACGTCCTCGGCGGAGGGGCCGAACACCCGATTGGCGATATCGATCGTGCTCGGGTGCACGAGGGTCTTGCCGTCGAAGCCGAGCTCCACGCCTTGGCGGCAGCTGGCTTCGAAGCCGGCCAGATCGTCGAGGCCGAGATGCACACCGTCCAGCGCCGCTAGCCCATGCGCCCGCGCCGCCAGCAGCATCAAGCACAGGCTGATGAGAAGCGGCGTGCGGTCCGCAACGTGCCGTGCGCGCAGGTCCTTGGTCAGGTCGTTCGTTCCCGCGACGAACCCGGCGAGCCGGTCGCTTGCGCCGGCGATCTCGGTGGCGCGGAGCACGCCCAACGGTGTTTCGATCATGCACCAGATCGGGTGTCGCGTGCGGGCGCTGGCGGCGCGGACAACCGACGGACTGTCGACCTTTGGCACCAGCACGCCATGGATCGGCAGCCGCTCGGCAAGCGCGAAATCCGGAGCGCAGTCGAACGCGCTGACCCGCAGGATCAGCTCTCGCGCGCCGTAATCTGCCTGCAGCGCCTCGGCGATGCACTGGCGCGCCTCTCCTTTCGCCTCCGGGGCAACCGCATCCTCCAGGTCCAGGATGATTCCATCGCATGGCAGCGTTCGCGCTTTCTCCAGAGCGCGCGGCTTGTCGCCGGGCACATAGAGCATCGACCGGCGGGGACGAATGTGATTAGGCATGCCCCGGCTGTAGCGGGGAGAACCTATGCCTGAAAAGCTGTCCATCGTCGGCATTGGCGGCACCACCTCGCCCGGTTCCTCGACCGAGCAGGCGCTGCAGATCGCCTTGCGCGCCGCCGAAGCCGAAGGTGCGAACGTGACCCTGTTCGACGGCTCGGGCTTGTGCGCGCTGCCGCATTATGCGCCGGGCGTACTCCACCGCTCCGACGAGGGGCGGCGGCTCGTCACTGCGGTCAGGGAAGCGCATGGTCTGATCTTCGCGAGCCCAGGATATCACGGCTCCATCTCCGGCCTGGTCAAGAACGCGATCGATTATGTCGAGGAAACGTCGAAGGACGACCGCGTCTATCTCGACGGTCTCCCGGTCGGGCTGATCGTCACCGCCTATGGCTGGCAGGCGACCGGATCGACGCTCGCCACAATGCGCTCAATCGTCCACGCGCTGCGCGGCTGGCCGACCCCGCTCGGCGCCGCGATCCGAAGCGTGTCCGGCATGTTCAAGGACGGGCAGTGCTCCGATCCCGGCGCAGCGATGCAGCTGGACCTGGTCGGCAAACAGGTCGTCGAGTTCGCACGGTTGCGCAAGGCAGCGCCGGCGATCCTCAGCACCGGGCCGGTCGAGGAGTGACGGACGCCGATCTGGCGGCGCTGCTCGCCCAAACCGCGGGCAAGCTGCTGACGACCTTGCGCGACAGCGGCACGGCATCCGGCAAGACGCTCGGCGATATCGCCGACGCGACCGCCAATGCCTATCTGGTACAGGCGCTGCAGGCGCTCAGGCCCGAAGACGGGCTGCTGTCCGAAGAGCGCGTCGACGATCTGTCACGGCTGGAGAAGAGCCGCGTCTGGATCATCGATCCCCTGGACGGGACGCGCGAATATTCGGAAGCGCGCGAAGACTGGGCCGTGCATGTAGCGCTCAGCATCGATGGTCATGCCGCAGTCGGCGCGGTGGCGCTGCCGGCGCAGGATCGGGTGCTCCGCTCGGACCAGCCCGCCCCGCGGGTCGAGCGGCCTGATCGCCCCCGCATCCTGGTCAGCCGCACGCGGCCGCCGCCCGAATGCGCAGTGCTGCAGGAGCGGCTTGGCGCGGAGCTGGTGCCGATGGGCTCGGCCGGTGCCAAGGCTATGGCGGTCATTCTGGGCCAGGGCGACATCTACTTCCACACCGGCGGCCAGCATCAATGGGACAATGCCGCGCCGGTCGCTGTGGCGCTCGGCATGGGCATGGTCGCGACGCGGGTCGACGGCTCGCCTTGCACCTATAATGCGCCGGAAACCTTGCTCCCCGACCTGCTGATCTGCGCGCCCGAATGGGAAGAGCGGGTGAGGGCGGCGCTCGGCTCGTAGCGCGCCCAGTAGCGCCCGGCATGGCGGCTGCCGCCGTGGATCATCGCGTGCAGCGCTTCGGCTGACTCGACCAGGCGCGGGCCCGGCCGATTATAGAGATGATGGCCATCGGCGACGAACACGCGGCCATCCCTTACCGCGCGGAGGTCGCGCCAGCCGGGCAGCGAGTCGAGCAGCGGCATTTCTTCCATCGTGCGCGGCACCTGAAAGCCGCAGGGCATTGCGACAATCACTTCGGGATCGGCCGCCCTCAGATGCTCCCATTCGATGAACGGTGAATGCTGGCCCCTCTTGCACAGCAATGGCTTGCCGCCAGCGATCTTTACCAGCTCCGGGATCCAGTTGCCCGCGATCATCAGCGGTTCGATCCATTCGATCGCGGCAACGGTCGGCTTCTCTGCCACGGCGGGCAGGGCAGCAAGGCGCTCCTGAAGCTGCGTAACGACCGGCACCGCATCGCAGCCCGTCGCTGCGGCGACCTTTGCGAAATCGCTCCACACATCGTCGAGCGTGTCCGGCGCGAGCGACAGGATCAGGGGCTGCGTGCCGGTCCAGTCCGCCAGCGCCTCTTCCAGGTCGCGCGGCGTGACGGCGCAGATCGCGCATTGCGTCTGGGTCAGAATGACGTCGGGCCGGAGCGCCCGCAGCCGCTCTGCGTCGACCGAATAGGCCGAGAGACCGCTTTCGATAATCGACTTGACGGTGCGGTCGATCTTTTCGGAGCGCATGCCCTTGGGGATCTTGGTCGCGGTAAGCGCGGGAAGGCGCTCCACTTCGGGCGGGAAGTCGCACTCGTGCGACCGCCCGACCAGTGCCTCACCGAGACCGAGCGCGACGGCGATCTCTGTCGCGCTGGGTAGCAGCGAGACGATCCGTAGTGCGGCCATCAGGCCGGCTGGAGCGTCGTCTGCCGTCCGAACAGCGCCGGAGCAGTGCGGGTCAGCAGGAAGCGCGCCGCCATCAGTCCGGCAAACCAGAACAGGTCGTTGCGCGCGACCATCAGCACGATCTCCGGCGCGAAGGTCTCAAGCCCGCCGGTCAGGTGGGTGAGCAGCCATAGCGAGAACTCGTAACCGGCAAAGGCGAGCAGCGGAGCCGCCACGATCGCAGCCTTGTGCCCGGCGACTGCGCGTGCGGCGACATAGCCGCACAGGCTGGCGGCCAGCAGCGCCAGACCCTTGGCGACGGTCAGCGGGTCGGTCGGGTAATCCATCAGCCCGAAGCCGACGATCTGGTTCGCCAGCCACACGGCGCCGACGGCCATAAGTCCGCGGCGCAGGTCCATGGTCAGCGCCGCAACCGCGGCGAAGGCACCGAACGGGAACATGCAGGCAGCGAGCAAGGTGCCGCCGACAGTGCCGGCGCTAAGCAAGGCCGGCCAGGCCAGGCGATTGGAGAGGGTGGTCATGGCTTTCAATCTCCTCACAACCGGACGCGTACGCCGGCGACTGCGCTGCGGCCGGGGTTAACAAAAGAGAATACGTCTTCATAGCGTTCGTCGAACAGGTTCTCGACGCGTCCGAACAGCTCGAAGCGCTCGTTAAGCTTCACGCGACCGTTCAGATTGACCAGCGCATAATCGGCGAGTCTGACAATCGTGGGCACGAAGCTGGGGTCCAGAAAGGCCTGGTCGAGCTGCCGGCCGTTGTAGCGAACAACCAGTGTCGCCGAGGCAGCGTCATTCGGCGCACTCCAGGTCGCGGCGACGCTCGCGATGTGCTTCGGGCGGCGCACTTCGGTGACGCCATTCTCCCGCGCGCGTAGCCAGGTGTAGGACGCATCGATCCGCCACGCCTCGCCGAGCCGCGCCGCCATGGCCGCCTCAATCCCCCGCTGCCGCGACTTGCTGGTGCGGTTGAGCGAAGTGGGCGTGAAGGTCGGCGGCGGGAAGTCGGTATAAATCTCGTCCCTCAGCACATTCTCGAACCAGGTCGCGCCGACAGTCAGGCGATCGCCGAACAGCCGCTGCTCCAGGCCCGCTTCCCAGCCTTCCGACTTTTCAGGCTTCAGGCCGGGATTGCCAATGAAGCGGCCGTCGATGAAGCCGTAGAGCTCGAACAGGTTCGGGTTTTTGACGCCCGATCCCGCCGCCGCGTGCAGACGCGTGCCCTGAAGCACGTCATAGCTGCCCTGGACGCGATATGTCGTGGTGTTGGCGAAGAGACTGTTCTCGTCTCGCCGCACCGAAGCGGAGAACCCACCGCGATCCCCGAAGAACAGCTCATATTGGCCGACAAGGCCGGTATTCTCGATCTGGCGCCGGCCGTCGAAGCCGAAGTTGCTCGGGTCGCGGTTGCGGAAACGCTCCCGCTCCACGTCGAGAGCGAAGGTGACGCGGTGGCGCACGTCGCCAGTGTCGAAGCGAAGCGCGGTCTCGTAGCTGCCCTTCAGCCGCTCGCCGGTGCTGCCACTGGTGCGATCGGCGAAACGGAAGGTGTCCCGCCGGGCATTGGTTAGCTGCCCCGTCACCGCATGCGTCCAGCGCCCGTCCAGCAAGTCCAGCTCGGCCCGGAGCAGCCCGTTCCAGTTGCAGTTGTGCGAGCGCACACCCGGCGAGTCGGTGACCAGCCCGAAAGTCCCGCTGCCGGGGACGAAGTCCTGGTTGTTGAACTCCCGCTCTACATCGGTGAAGCGGCCGACCGCTCGCAGCCGCAGGTTCGGCAGTGGCGACCAGTTGAGCTTCAACGAGGCGGACACGGTGTCGGAGGCGAGGTTACGACGGCCGCTGCGGGCGTCAGGCTCACCATCGGTGGTCAGCAGGGTGCCGGTCGCGGCATAGTCGAAATCGCCGACCACGCCGGCGGCGCGAACGAGTGCATTTGCAATGGCTTGCGTGCCGCCTTCCACACGCGCGCTGAAGCCCGGCGCCTCGCGACCGCTGGCCGTGATGTAATGAATGACCCCGCCGATCGCGTCGGACCCGTAGAGTGCGCTCTGCTGCCCGCGCAGCACCTCGATGCGCGCATTCTCGTCGGCGGCCAAGCTGCCGAAGTCGAACTCGCTGAGGAACGGGTCCGAGGCTTCGACGCCATCGATCAGGACCAGAGTCTGGTTTGCCTCGCTGCCGCGCAGCCGCAACTGGGTCAGGCCGGTCGTGCGGTTGACCGCCAGGCCGGGCACGTCGCGCAGAATGTCGGCGACGGTGCGCGTCTGCCGCTCGATCAGGCTCTCTGGCGAAAGCAGAGTGATCGACGCCCCCAAGTCTCGGATGGGCGTCGGATCGCCGGAGCGGGAAGCGGTGACGACGACGTCGGGTTCAGCCGGATCGCCGCCTTGCGCGACGGCAGGAGCGGCGCAGAGCGCCGTCAGGGTCAGGAGAGAAAAGCGCATGATTCCAAGTCCTTTCGCAACAACGTTCAATGCCGTTCTTGCGAAGGACAGCGCCCATGCGCTGCTTCGTCCGCCCGGTGCACCCCGCCCGGCCAGAGGAACGACGGTGGCGGGGAGGTCTCCTGGCTCCCGGGTCAATGCTGGTCGCGCCGTCTTCCCAGGTACGAAGCCCAGTGACATGGTGGCGCGAAAGCTCGCCGGTTACAGTTGCGGGGGCAGCCGCGGCATTTGACCGCGTTCCCTTGACCCGTCACCCCGTCAGCATAGCCCTTTGCTGCTGCAACGCAACATAGTTGCCCGGCTGTTCGCCCTGACTTACATGCCGTGCATGACTTCGACGAACGACATCCGGCGCACTTTCCTCGACTATTTCGAGCGCGCGGGGCACGCCCGCGTCCCCTCGGCACCGCTGGTGCCGCATAACGACCCGACGCTGATGTTCGTCAACGCCGGCATGGTGCCGTTCAAGAATGTGTTCACCGGCCTGGAATCGCGGCCCTATTCGACCGCGGTCTCTTCGCAGAAATGCGTGCGTGCGGGCGGCAAGCACAATGATCTCGACAATGTCGGCTACACGGCCCGGCATCATACCTTCTTCGAGATGCTGGGGAATTTTTCGTTTGGCGACTATTTCAAGGAACAGGCGATCACCCATGCCTGGACCTTGCTGACGCGCGAGTTCGGCCTTTCGCCCGACCGGCTAACCGCGACCGTTTATCACACCGACGACGAAGCCTTCGCGCTGTGGAAGAAGATCGCCGGCCTGCCCGAAGAGCGGATCATCCGCATCGCCACCAAGGACAATTTCTGGGCGATGGGCGACAACGGCCCGTGCGGACCCTGTTCCGAAATCTTCTACGATCACGGCGATCACATACCGGGCGGTCCTCCCGGCAGCCCGGACGAGGATGGCGACCGCTTCGTCGAGATCTGGAACCTCGTCTTCATGCAATATGAGCAGGAAGCGAACGAGATCGTCCGCGATCTGCCGCGCCCGTCGATCGATACCGGCATGGGGCTGGAGCGGATCGCCGCCGTGCTCCAGGGCGTGCACGACAATTACGACACGGACACGTTCAAGGCGCTGATCGCGGCGAGTTCCGAGCTGACCAGCAACAACTCAGCCGATGCGACCTCCAGCCACCGCATCATCGCCGACCATCTGCGCGCGTCGGGCTTCCTGATCGCCGACGGCGTGCTGCCGGCCAACGAGGGGCGCGGTTACGTTCTGCGCCGGATCATGCGCCGCGCCATGCGCCATGCGCATTTGCTCGGCGCCAGCGACCCGCTGATGCACCGCCTTGTGCCGTCGCTGGTCGCGGAAATGGGCGCGGCCTTCCCTGAACTGGTCCGCGCCCAGCCGCTGATCGAGGCGACGCTGAAGCAGGAGGAAACTCGCTTCCGCCAGACCCTCGCCAATGGCCTCAAGCTCCTGGACGAAGCGACCGGTTCGATGACCTCTGGCGATACGCTTCCCGGCGAAGTCGCGTTCAAGCTCTACGACACCTATGGCTTCCCCTATGATCTGACCGAGGACGCGCTGCGAACGCAGGGCCTGCAGGTCGATCGATCCGGCTTCGACAAGGCGATGGCCGAGCAGAAGGCAGCGGCTCGGGCGGCCTGGAAGGGGTCCGGCGGCAAGGCGTCGGAGGATGTCTGGTTCGACCTTGCCGAAGCGCATGGCTCGACCGAGTTCATCGGCTATTCGGGCACCGAAGGCGAGGGCGAGGTGGTCGCGATCGTCAAGGACGGTGCGCCGGTCCATCGCGCCTCGGCCGGTGAGACGGTTGTGCTGCTGACAAACCAGACGCCCTTCTATGCAGAAAGCGGCGGCCAGATGGGCGATGCCGGCACCGTCACGTCGGAAAAGGGGCTGAGAGGCCGGGTCGAGGACACGTCCAAGCCGCTCGGCCGCCTGCATGCGCATCATCTGGTGATCGAGAATGGCGAGGTCGCGATCGGCGATCCCGTGCACCTCTCCGTCAACGCCGAGCGCCGCGACCGGATTCGCGCCAATCACTCTGCCACGCACTTGCTGCACGCGGCACTGCGCAAGCGGCTGGGCGGTCATGTGACGCAAAAGGGCTCACTGGTCGCGGCAGACCGTTTCCGCTTCGACTTCTCGCATCCGCAGGCGCTGACCGCGCAGGAGATCGCCGATGTCGAGGCCGAGGTGAACGCCCATATCCGCCACAATGAGCAGGTCTCGACCCGGCTGATGACGCCGGAGGACGCGATTGCGGCCGGCGCCATGGCGCTGTTCGGCGAGAAATATGGCGACGAGGTGCGCGTGCTGACCATGGGCCGCGAGGCCTATTCGGTCGAGCTATGCGGCGGCACGCACGTCAACGCGACCGGCGACATCGCGCTGTTCAAGATCGTGTCGGAAAGCGCCGTTTCCTCCGGCGTCCGCCGGATCGAGGCGCTGACCGGCGAAGCGGCGCGCTTGTGGCTGAATGCCCGCGAGGAGCGGCTGCGCGAAGCGGCGTCCGCGCTGAAGGCGAGCCCTGACGAAGTGCCCGCCCGCGTCGCCACGCTGATCGAGGAGCGGCGCCGGCTGGAGCGCGAACTTGCCGAAGCCAGAAAGGCGCTGGCGCTGGGCGGGGGCGGTAAGGCGGAAGCGGCCGGGCCGGAGCAGGTCGGCGGACACGGCTTTATCGGCCAGGTGGTCGAGGGCCTCGATCCCAAAGGCCTGCGCGGTGCGGTGGACGATCTGAAGGGACGCGTCGGCTCGGGCGTGGCGGTGCTGGTCGCGGTCAATGACGGCCGTGCATCGGTGGCCGTGGGAGTCACCGACGATCTGACCGCGCGCCGCAATGCGGTCGAACTGGTGAAGCTGGCGGTCACGGCTCTTGGAGGACAAGGCGGTGGCGGAAGGCCCGACATGGCCCAGGGCGGCGGACCAGACGGCGCCAAGGCTCAGGACGCGGTCGCGGCGGTACGCGCTGCGCTAGGCGAGATGGCCGAAGCGGCCTGAACCCGCTCGTGGCCCCAACACCCGGTTTGGCCTGAGCTTGTCGAAGGCCTCCCATCTTCTCTACTGGTTCGCGGAAGAAGGAAGGGAGGGCTTCGACAGGCTCAGCCCAAACCGGTGGGGGTGTACAGCCTTGAGTTCCACTTACGACGCACTGATCATTGGCGGCGGGCATAACGGCCTGACCTGCGCCTGGTATTTGGCCCGCGCTGGCCTCAAGGTCCGCATCCTTGAACGCCGCTCGATCGTCGGCGGCGCCGCCGTCACCGAAGAGTTTCACCCAGGTTTTCGCAACTCGACCGCGAGCTACACGGTCAGCCTTCTCCAGGCGAAAGTGATCGCCGATATGCGGCTCCATGATTGGGGCCTGCGCGTCGTCCACCGCCCCATCTCCAACTTCCTACCGTTCGACGATACGCGCTATATGAAGCTGGGCGGCTCGCTCGAACGCACCCAAGCCGAAGTACGGAAATTCTCCGCCAAGGACGCGGAGACGCTTCCGGCCTATTATGACGCGCTGGAGCGGATCGCCGATGTGCTCCGCGACATGGCGCTCAAGACGCCGCCCAATGCCGGCGGCGGCGTGCAGGACTTAATCCGGGCGGCGACGCAGGGCTGGGGCCTGCGCAAGCTGGGGATCGAAGCGCAGCGCGACCTGCTCGACCTGTTCGCCAAGTCCGCGCGCACCTTCCTCGACGGCTGGTTCGAAAGCGACGAGATCAAGGCCGCCTTCGGATTCGATGCGGTGGTCGGCAATTACGCCAGCCCCGATACGCCGGGCTCGGCCTATGTCCTGCTCCACCATGTGTTCGGCGAAGTGAACGGCGTGAAAGGCGCCTGGGGCCATGCGATCGGCGGCATGGGCGCGATCACCCAGGCGATGCGCAAGGCGTGCGAAGCTGTGGGCGTGGAGATCACGACCGATGCGATGGTCGCCAAGGTGCTGGTCGACAATGGCAAGACTGTCGGCGTTGCGCTCGAGGGCGGTTCGGAGCTGTTCGCCAGGCGCGTGGTCGCGAATGTCGGACCGAAACTGCTTTACGGCAGGCTGGTCGACGAAGCCGATCTGCCCGCCGACTTCGCCCGGCGGATGCGGATGTTTAAGGCGGGTTCCGGCACTTTCCGCATGAACGTCGCGCTGTCCGAACTTCCCCGCTTCACCTGCCTGCAGGAGCCCGGCGAGCACCTCGCGAGCGGCATCGTGATCGCCCCCACGCTCGATTATATGGATCAGGCTTTCACCGACGCGCGCGCGCATGGCTGGTCGAAGCGGCCGATCGTCGAGATGCTGATCCCGTCCACGCTCGACGACACGCTGGCACCAAAAGGCGCGCATGTCGCCAGCCTCTTCTGCCAGCAATTCGCCCCGGTGCTGCCCGACGGCCGCAGCTGGAAGGACGAGCGCGAGGCGGCCGCCGACACCATCATCGATACGGTCGAGGCGTTCGCGCCCGGCTTCAAGGCGTCGGTGCTCGGCCGGCTGTCCCTCAGCCCCTTCGATCTGGAGGAGCGGTTCGGCCTAGCAGGCGGCGACATCATGCACGGCGCCATGTCGATCGACCAGCTTTGGGCCGCACGCCCGGTGCTCGGCCACGGCGCCTATGCCGGCCCGATCAAGAACCTTTGGATGTGCGGGGCCGGCACCCATCCCGGCGGCGGCGTCACCGGGGCTCCGGGGCATAATTGCGCGCGGGAGATTTTGAGGGCTCTGTAACCCTCGTCATTGCGAGCGCAGCGAAGCAATCCAGCTGTGGCATCTGCGACATTGGATTGCCGCGTCGCTGCGCTCCTCGCAATGACGAATCAGTGCCGTCCCACACGCCCGATCAGGGCCATGGCCGCGGCGGGCGCGCGCACCTTGGCGCCGGCGATGAAAAAGGCGAACACATCCCGGCCGCCCTCTGCCCAGCCGCGGGTTTGATCGGCGATCCGGTCAAGCTCGCCGGGCCCGTAGCCGGCCTCAACATCCTCGCGGCATTGCTGGTATCGCGCGTAGGTGAACGGCCCGGTTTGGTCCGCAAAGTTCGGGTAATCGTCTGCCTCGGCATAGACGATGGCGACGCCTGTTTCCCTCGCCAGCGCGAAGAACTCCGCATTGCGGAAGCTCTCATGGCGCGGCTCGAAGGCATGTCGCAGCTTTACGCCGCCCCAATCCTTCGGGAGCATGGCGAAGAAGGCGCGGATCTCATCCGGGTCGAACTGCTTCGGGCCCATCAGCTGCCACAGGATCGGCCCGAGCTTGTCGCCAAGCTCGACCAGCCCCTGATCGAAGAAGTTGCGCATGCCTTCTTCATTGTCAGCCAGGTTCTTGCGGTTGGTGCAGAAGCGGCTTGCCTTTACCGTGTACATGAAGCCGTCGGGCGCCGCCTTTCGCCAGCTTTCGAAGGTCTTGGGGTTCTGCCGGCGGTAGTAGGTGCCGTTGATCTCGATCGCCGTCAGAGCGCGCGTGGCGTGCTCGATCTCCTTGGCGTGGGGCAGCTTGGACGGGTAGAAAGTGCCGCGCCACGGTTCATAGGTCCAGCCGCCGACGCCCACCCTGATCATGGGAGGGGCTTAGCGGAGCGCCCGCCTCAGCGCCAGATTGTCGAGGATCATGCCGCCCGCGATGAACACGCTACCGGTGCAGGCGAGGAAGAGGAGTACGCCGCCAGGGCCGGGATACTGCTCGAGATAATGGATGCCCCGCTCGCATGCGCCCAATGCCAGCGCATAGATCACCAGAAACGCCTCGAAGCGCGTGGTGATCGTGAACAGCCTTTTGATCTTCTCGAACATGTCCGCATAAACGCGCAGCGCGGCCGAGCGGACAAGGTAAATAAAGGGTTAACGCTTCGTCAGAGGTCCTCTCGGCCAAGCTCTAGCGTCTCCAGCAGCGCCGCGCGCGCCTGGGCGATTCGCTTGTGCAGCTCTGGATCGGCGAGATGCGCCGACTCGATCGTCTCCGGCCAGGTCTCGGCGATCACCTCCCCGACCCTGTCGAGCTTCGCCTCGTCGATCATGAAGCGCTGGTCTACCTCGGCGGGATCGGCGACGACCCGCAGGCGGAGGCAGGCAGGGCCGCCACCATTGGCCATGGACTGACGCACATCGACGAAATGGGTGGCGCGGATCGGTCCGTTGCCGGCGACCAGCTCTTCCAGATAGTCGCGGACAGACGGCACCGCATGCGCTTCGCTCGGGACGATCAGCGCCTGCTCGCCCGAAGGCAAAGTCACCAGCTGCGCGTTGAACAGGTAGCTGGCGATGGCGTCTTCCAGGCTCACGCGCGACGCAGGCACCTCGACGATGCGCACCTCGGGCACCAGCCGCTCCAACTCGGAGTAAAAGCTCGCCCGGTCGGCAAAGGCCTGTTCGTGTGCGAACAGGGTCAGGCAGTCGGCAACGGCGACTACATCATTGTGGAAGGCGCCGGCGGCGATAGCTTCCTCGGCCTGTTCGACCAGCAGTGTGCGCGCCGGATCGAGGCCATGGTGCGCGGCGACGGCCTCGCCCGCCATCCGGTGCTGCCGCGCCGGAAAGCGCCCGCCGGAGCGGCCATAGACGAAGATCTCGACGCCCGGCTCGCCATGCGACGGTGCCAGCCGCATATGGTTGGCAGCGCCCTCGTCGCCGAACGGCGCCGGCACCGGTCCGTGCACCGCAAAGCTGGGCCCGCCAAAGGCCAGCCGCAGCTGCTTCAGCGTGTTCGGCCATTCATGGCTGCGGTGCGGCATGGTGACGAGGTTGGCGACGGTCAGGTGGCACTTGCCATCCTTCGTGTCCGGCGCCGGAGAAACCGTCGCGGCATTGGCCGTCCACATCGGCGAGGCGCTCATCGCCCAGGCGGGGAGGGGAGGGCTGCTCTCCATCGACGCGCCCAGGCTCTCCAGCCATGGCCAGTCCGGCCGCGGGTGGGGGAGGAGGATGCCCTGCGCCAGCCCCAGCCGCAGATTGTGCCGCATCTTGTCCAGCCCCTGCAGCGCCGCGGCGCGCGGGTAGCTGGTGTGATTGGCGTTCTTCGCGGACGCGAGATTGCCGAGGCTGAGCCCGCCATAATTATGGCTCGGTCCGACAATGCCGTCGAAGTTGATTTCCTGCAGCAACCCTGCACTCCGTTCGTTTCGAGCGAAGTCGAGAAACGCTAGCCCGGACCCGTGTCTCGACTTCGCTCGACACGAACGGGGAGGGCGGCGCTAGGACCGCCCCACATGCATCACGGTATTGCCTTCGCTCACCTGCAGCAGCCGCGCGCAGTCCTGATCGATCGCGATCTCGCCGCCGTCCAGCATCTCGACCTGCCCATAGGCCGCGCGCCACCCGGCTAGCCGCCCCGCGGTGCACAGCCGCCGCTCGCCTGCTACCTCGCCGATCCGCGCCACCCGGCTTTCCACCGAATCCCGGATCGAGAGGATGCGGTCGGTGTGCGCGACCATGGTCGGGCCGCCGTCGAAAATGTCGATATATTTGTCGTGGGTGAAGCCTTCATGCTCCAGCATCCGCATCGCCGCGCGGCCGCTCGGGTGCGGCACGCCGATCACCGCGCGGGCGCTTTCCGGCAGCATGGCGGTGTAGATTGGATGCTTGGGCATCAGGTCGGCGATGAACTGGTTGCCGTTCACCGCATTGAACTCGTCCGCTTCCTGAAAGCTCATGCCGAAGAATTTGCCGGCCAGCCCGTCCCAGAAATGCGACCCGCCCGCTTCGTCGATCACGCCGCGCAGCTCGGCGATGGTCCGGTCGGAAAAGCGCGGCCGGTGTGCCTTGATGAACAGATAACGGCTGCGGGCGAGCAGCATGCCCAGCCCCCCCGCCCGTTCGCGAGGGTGGAGGAACAGCCCGCCGACCTCGCTCGCCCCTTCCAGGTCGGTCGACAGCGTCAGCATGTCCGCGCGGAACGTGCGGTCGAGCTCCTTCGACACCTGGGTGAGCGTACCGATGCGATAAGAGTAGAAGGGCCAATGCTGGCCGACCATGGTGAAGATCTGGCAGGTGCCGCGGACCTGGCCGGTTGCGCCATTTTCCAGCACGAAGACGAACAGGTCGTCGACATGCGCGTCTTCGTCCCGGGCGAGCGCAGTGCCGGAGCGCTCCAGCTTCTTGGCGAGCGAAGCGCGGTCAGGCGGCAGATTGGTGAAGCCGCCGCCGGTCAGCTTGGCGAGTTCGTACAGCGCATCGAGATCGTCGAGGGTGGCCGGGCGCAGAAAGCAGCTCATGGCCGGCCGCGCTCCGCAATCCGAAGGATCGCGAGGGTGGACAACATCGCCCGCTCGGGCAGGGACTCCGGGATCAGAAACTCCTCCGCACTGTGAATGGCGCCGCCACGCGCGCCCATCGTGTCGACCACGGGCACGCCGCACGCCGCGATATTGTTGCCGTCGCAGACGCCGCCCGTCGCGCGCCAGCCGATCGCCTGCCCAAGATCGGCGCCGCACTCCTTGACCAGACCGAACAGCCGCTCGGCGGCCGCATCGAGCGGCTTGGGCGGACGTCCGAAGCCGCCATGAACATGGATCGACACTTCGCGCTGCGCCGCCACCAGCGCTACCGCGCTCTCCAGATGCGACCGCGCGCGCGCCTCGTCCTCGGGCGTGTGCGGGCGGAAGTTGACGCGCAGCACGGCATGATCGGGCACGACATTGTTCGGCCCGCCGCCATCGATCCGCGCCGGATTGACGGAGAGGCGGGGCCCGATCGCCTTTTCCAGCCGCAGCGCCAGGTCGGCGGCGGCGAGCAGCGCATTGCGGCCCTCTTCCGGATTGCGCCCGGCATGGGCCGAGCGCCCGGTGACGACGATCGAGAAATTGCCGGATCCCGCCCGCGCGCCCGCGAGCGTGCCGTCGGGAAGTGAAGGCTCATAGGTAAAGGCTGCCGCCTTGCCCTGTGCACAGCGGGCGATCAGCGCAGCGGAGGAGGGGGAGCCCAGCTCCTCGTCGCTGTCGATCAGCACCTGATAACCGATGCGCGCGGCGAGCGGGGTGGTCTCTACCGCCTTCAGCGCCGCCAGCATCAGCGCCAGCCCGCCTTTCATGTCGGCGGTTCCGGGCCCGTTGATGCGTCCGTCTAGCGTGCGCGTCGTCTGGAACGGGTGATCGGCCCCAAACACCGTGTCGTAGTGGCCGGTGAAGAGTAGTTGCACCGGCGCCTCCGGGCGCACAGTCAAGAGTAGATGGTCGCCATGCTCGACTTGAGCCACCGTGCCGTCCGCCGCGACGATCTCGACCGGCCCCGGCGCCACTAGAGCCACTTCGCCCGGCAGCGCGGCGAAAGCGTCGGCGAGCAACCCCGCCATCGTCTTCAAGCCCGCAAAATTTCGCGACCCGCTATTGACCGCGCTCCACTCAAGCACCTGCTCCAGCATCGGCGCCCCGCCCGCGACCTCGCAAGCCTCTTGTTCGATAGGGATAAGCGGCATGCCGGCCGTGTAACGATCCCCGGAGTCGATGCCAACACCAGCAAAGGTTCTCGTCAGGCCAGAAAGGCGTAACGCTCGCGCATATAGGCATGCCATTCGGCCAGGTCGGGATGCCCCTCGATCGGGAAGCTCCGAAACAGATCCTCGACGGACACCGGCTTGTACCGGTCAGGCTGCCGCAGCAGCCTTCCCCAGCCGCCGCAGGCGCTCTCGCTGCCGATTGCCTCAGCCAGGCCCTCGACTGTCACCCGCTTGAGCTTGCTGTTCCCCTCTGGCGAGACATGACAAAGCGTTACGCGATCAAAGAATGAGCGCGGGTCTGTCGTGTCGCTCTCGATGGCGTGGGCGAGCATCTGCTGCCGCATCAGTTGGTAGAAGGGCTCGGCAAAGAACAAATCGATCCCGCGGTCGCCGCCATCAGTGTCGATGACCTTCTCGAACCAAGGTGAGTAGCGGCTGCGTCGCACATCGTTGGAGGTATTCAATCCATCCTTAGCGCCTGATCGGGCCTTGTTCTCCAGCGGCGCTCCGTAGCTTTCAGTGTATTTCCATTCGATCAGCAACAGCTCCCGCCGTCCTTCGCGCACCAACCCCATCGCCGCGTCCACACTGGTGCATTGAGCGCCGCGGGTGCGCTTGCCGCCCTCGTTCAGATAATCGGGACCGGAAATATACTCGAACGCGACAAAGCCGTCTTCACCTGGCAACCAAACCGGCGTGACGTGTCCGCCGACTATCGGCTTCAGCAGGTCGGCAAGCGCCGCGGGACGTGTCGGAATGGCGCGAGAAAGTTGAAACAGAAGGCTTGCGAACTCAGCAAATGATCCAGGTGCCGGTGTGGCGTTAATCCTTGATCGTCCACATAGGCTTCGATGCCGGAACGCTCCGCGTCGAAGATGCCGGAGTAGCGGCCGGAGAGAAATCGGCCACCCCTACGACCGAGCCGCTGATCGTCGCTCAGGCTCGCCGTCTTGTCTCTCCAACTCTGTTGCCGAGCCAGCTGATCGGTGAAGAAGTTTGGCACTGTCCAAAAGCTCCCGCAAAATGATCTATTCAGATCCGACCTGCGCATTGACTTGCGCCATCGCAAAGCGTGCAAGGTCCTGAAGCTTGTCCAGCTCAGAGCCAAAGGCCGCAGGAACGCGAATTTGCTCGTGCGTCAGCCAGCTTTCCGAATCCTCATCATTGCGCCAGTTGAATCCCGGCATTTCCGTCAGCAGCGGCTCGTCGTCGCGCTCCAGCCCAAATGCTATCGTGGTCGCTTCCGGGGTCAGCTCTACTGCGGTATATAGGAACAGGTCGCCACGATGATGCCAGACATTGAGCCCGCTCTCGTTCCAGATAGCCTCGGGCGTGACTGCATTCAGACCACTGGCGAGCATGGCCGACAATGGACCTGCTTGCCATTCTTCTAGCAGCGGACTCCAAATCGACGACCAAAGGTCTAGACATGCTTGGGCGAACTCCCACCTTGTCAACTCGGCCTGTGCGCGGGCGGCCACATAGTCCGGCAGCTCCGCCAACGTCAGATCGGCTGGCAGACGGGCCGGCCTGATCGCTAGAAGCGCGTCGACCGCAACTCTTACCCCTGTCTCTTCAAGGTAAGTGCGGACTGACTCAGGCAGGCGAGCATCAGGCATGAGCGGTCTCCCAAAGGGTGCGACGGAAGCGGCCGAATTCCTGGTCGCCGGTGAGTGGAGACGGACGTTGTTCCCAACGGCGCAGAAGCGTAGACCAATCAACGAAGCGCCACTTCCACTTACGTAGCCGAGACAGACGCGACCGCACGTCCTTGCCCGAGGATCGTCCCAGAATAAGCAGGGCTCCGGTGGGCTGCGGCCCATCGAAGCGGAGCCCGATGTCCGCGCCATATTGCGCATAGTCGTTCAGCCGGTTCGTCTTCAGCTTGTGACCGAACTTGGCCTCGATCACCGCGCCCCAGATTCCTCCGTTTGCCTTTCCGGTTATCAGCAGGTCGATCCGGCCCGTGCCCGCAGGCACTTCTGCCTGCGCTCGAAGGTCTTCCAGGCAAGACCAGATTCCCCAGCCGGGGAGGAGCGCCTGGAGGAAAGATTGAATGCGCTCCGGATCTTGTTCCAGGAAATGAGCCAATCCCTTCGTCGCCTGCACTTCGGTCATGCAAAGCCACTCGTAAGGCGAGTGATCGAATGAATGGTTGCTGTGTCCGAGACCGTAAAAGCGTATGACGGCGTCCACGCCCACCGGACGGTAGCGCTCGCCAAGAGACAAGGATTGGCGAAGAGATCGTTGGATCCGCTCCCCCCAACGCGCGAGCAAATCGGGACGAAAAACGAACTCTCTTCTCGGAATGGCGCGGATCAGGTCGACTGTCGTTAGCGAGGCTGACCGTCTTCTCGGCCTCACCCCACATTCACCCCATAATTCCTCGCCAGCGGCCCCAGGCCGCCCTTGAAGCCCTGGCCGACGGCGCGGAATTTCCAGTCGCCGTTGTGGCGATAGACTTCGCCGAAGATCATCGCAGTCTCGACCGAGGCGTCTTCGTTCAGGTCGTAGCGGGTAATTTCGCGCCCGCTCAGCTGATCGACCACGCGGACGAAGGCGTTCGAGACCATGCCGAAATTCTGGCGATTCGCCTCGCCTTCGTGGATCGTCACGGTGACGGCAATCTTCTGCACGTCAGCGGGGACCTTCGAAAGGTCGACCTCGATGCTTTCGTCGTCGCCGTCGCCGTCGCCGGTGCGATTGTCGCCGGTGTGGCGAACGGAGCCATCGCTCGACTGCAGGTTGTTGTAGAAGATGAAGTCATGGTCGCCGCGCACCCGGTCGCCGGCGCCCAGCAGGAAGGCGCTGGCGTCCAGGTCGAAATCGCCGCCGTCGGTCGCGCGCGCGTCCCAGCCCAGGCCGATCATGATCTTGGTGAGGCCCGGCGCTTCCTTCGACAGGCTGACATTGCCGCCCTTGGCAAGGCTGATGGACATGAGATTACCCCCTTATGCTGGTGATCAGAGTGCTTCGCCGGACGGCGACACGGCGCCGGCGAGGACCGGTGTTTCCTCTTCCTCCTTGCTCCAGACGGAAGAGAGGAAGGCGATGCCGATGAAGCCGGCGCCAATCAGCCCGGTGACCGTCTCCGGAATGTGATAGCGGGCCGAGAGCAGCATGATCGCGGCGAGGGCGACGATTGCGTAAAAGGCGCCGTGTTCGAGGAAGCGGTATTCGGCGAGCGTGCCTTTCTCGACCAGCATCACCGTCATCGACCGCACGAACATCGCGCCGATGCCGAGGCCCAGCGCTATGATGAACAGGTTGTTGGACAGCGCAAAGGCGCCGATCACCCCGTCGAAGGAGAAGCTGGCGTCGAGCAGCTCGAGATAGAGGAAGCCACCGACACCGGCGCGGGCGACCTTGGCCGCTTCGTCGTCGCCGCCGCCGATCAGGTCGCCGACGCTGTCGACCGCCACATAGGCGACCAGGCCCCAGACGCCGGCGAGCAGGAAGGTGGAAACCTCTTCAGGCGGGAGCAGGCGGGATATGCCGACCAGCGCGACCAGAACGATGGCGAGCGGCAGGCTGGCGACGCCGGCCAGACGGCCGAGAGGCTTTTCGACGAAGCCGATCCAGTGCGTCTCTTTGTCTTCGCCCAGGAAGAAGGTCAGGCCGACCATCGCCAGGAAGGCGCCGCCGAAACCGGAAATGCCGATATGCGCGCCTTCGATGATCCGCTGATATTCGGCGGGTTCGGCGACCGCGAGCCGCAGCGCCGACCAGGGATCGAGGCTGGCAGCCACCGCGACGATCGCGAGCGGGAACACGATCCGCATCCCGAACACCGCGATCAATATGCCCCAGGTCAGGAAGCGCCGGCGCCAGACCGGGTCCATGTCCTTCAGGACCGTCGCGTTGACGACCGCATTATCGAACGACAGCGAGGTCTCGAGCACGCCCAGCACGGCGAAGATCCAGACGATGCCTAACGTGCCGAGCAGCGACCCGGTCATGGTCCAGCCGAGCCAGGCGGCCGCCGCCATGCACAAGGCGGTGAACAGGAACGATCCCTTGAAATGGCCGAGCATGGCTTCTCCCCCTAATCCTTGGTTCCCGCACGCCAGCGCAGGCCCCAGCCGAAGCGCTGGTCCAGCTTTTCCTGGTCGCGGACATATTCGACGAGGCGCGTGGCCTTGAGCCGCCCGCCGTCATTTTCGAGCATGACGATGCCGCAGAGCCGCTGGTCGTTGCGGCCTTCGCTCAGCCGCACCTCGATCGGCGGCTGGTCAGGCATGGTGACGAGCACCACGCCATCGGTCTTCTGCCAGTTGGGCGCGCCGTCATAGATGTTGGCGAAGACGCAGACGCGCTTCAGCTCATGCCAATGCGCGCCGTTGATCCGCAAAGTCTCGCCGTCGCTGACATCGCCGGTGCGGTCGTCGCCGGACAGTTCGATGTACGGCGGATAATCGAAATCGCCGAACACATTGCCGAGCGCCTGGACCACACCTTTGCGGCCATCGGCGAGCTCGAACAGGCAGCCGAGGTCAAGATCGACGGCGCTGCCCGCGAACCACCCCCGGGCGCGGGACCAGTTCAGATTGATCGTGATCTCGCCGAACGAGCTGCCCTTCTTCTCCAGGCTGACCGTCGGGCTGTGCTTTTCGAGCGTGACCTTGCTGAGGCTAACGCGAGTAGGGGAGGGCGGAGCAGGCGCCGGGGCGGGCTCTGCGCTCTCCGCTACGTCGATGCCGAAGGAGCGGGCGAGGGGCGCAAGGCCGCCGTTGAAGCCCTGGCCGACGGCGCGGAACTTCCACTGGCCCTGGCGGCGGTAGAGTTCGCCGAACACCATCGCCGCTTCGCGCGCGCCGGACAGAGCGGGGGAAAAGCGCAAAGGGCTGTCTCCCGCGACGGCGATATGGGCGTCCTGCAGCATCGCCATGGTCTGGTTGCGGGCGACGGCTTCGTTGATCGTGGCGCAGAAGACGATCTTCTCGATAGAGTCCGGCACGCGACCGAGCTGGACGTCGAAGCGGCCGGGCCCGTCGGCGGAAAAGCGCACCGCGCCGTCGCCGCCTTCCGGCTGGTTGTAGAAGATCATGTCCTGGTCGCCGCGGACCTTGCCCGATGCGGTCAGCAGTTAGGCGGACGCGTCGGCCTCAAGGCCGGCAGGCGCGCGCCAGCCGAAGCTGACGATCGCTTGACTGCCGGAGACCGGCGCATTCGCCCCCTGCTGCAGGTCCATCAGAGCGCCGCCTGGATCTGCGGCATCATGTCGTGGAAGGTGCGACCGTTGGTGCGGTTGCCGATGGCGGTGAACTCCCAGCCGCCATTCGCGCGCTTCAGCCGCGCCATGACCTGGCCGGTGTGCGAGCCGGCGCCGGTCAGGTCGTAACGGACCAGCTCCTTGCCCCCGGAGCTGTCGACCACCCGGCAATAGGCATTGTCGATGCGGTCGAAGGTGTCGCCGCGAAAGCTGTTGACCGTGAAGATCAGCGCCTGGACGGAGGCGGGCAGGCGTGTCAGGTCGACATTGATCGTCTCGTCGTCGCCGTCTCCGGCACCGGTCAGATTGTCTCCACTATGGACAATGCTGCCATCGTCGCTCGCAAGCTGGCGGAACCAGACCTGGTCGACCAGCTCTCCCGATCCGTTGAACAACAGGCAAGAGGCGTCCAGGTCGATATCGCCGCCGCCGCCGCCGAACAGGCCGCCGAGCAGGCCCTTGGGCTTGCGCACGTCCCAACCCAGCCCCATCGCAACCTGCGTCAATGCCCCGCCGCCGCTCTTTTCCAGGCGAACAGTTTGACCCTTTTGCAGACTGACCATGTGCCCCTCCCGATGGCCACGGGGCGGCGCATCGGACCCCCGCCCGCTCCGTGACTCGGCGCTAAGCATGCCGAGGGGAGGGCGCCGCGATAGGCTGAACATGGTCCATTTCGGATGCATTCGTGCGCCGCCGAAACTCGGCGGAAGCCCTTGATCCAGCTTATGCTTGTCGTTCTGCGGGAATGGGGGAGGGGCAGCGATCATGAGCGGAACGGACGCCGTCGCGCGCCTGAAGCAGTTGCTCGACTATGTAGCGGCGACAGAGCGGGACAAGCTCGCCATTCCGACCGACGTCGCGGGCGAGAAAGGCTTTCGCATCGCCGGATCCGAGCTGATGATGCTGCCGGGCGTCCAGCTCAATGGCGGCGGTGAGGGCGATCCGCTCTGGGTGCGGGTGGAGCGGCTCACCAAGGTAAAGCCGCCGCGCCTGGCCGATGCCGAACTCGGCCTCTGGGCGGATGTGGCGGATGACCCCGACCGCAAGCCTGCGCTGAAGAGCGAAGTACCGATCGCGGTGCTGCGGGCTGCCGGACTGATCGAAGGCTCGCCCGTGGCTGGCGAACCGGCGTCCATGCCTCTGAACGCCTATCCGGGGCTGGAGAGGCTGAGGCGTCACCTAGACGCGTTCGTGCGTGAAGTGTGGACGCCCTGGGCCGACGAGGAGCGGGCGCGGCGACGGTCCATTAAGCTTTACAACGACCTGTTCGCGCTCCGGCTGGCGCTCGACGGCAGCAGCGACACGCCGGCTGAATTGGTCTGCGGCATCGGCATGGCCGAGTGGAAGCGCCCGCTGGGCCGGCTCTCCTACCCGCTGCTGACCGTGCAGCTGGAAGTCTCGATCGAGGAGGCGAGCCATGCGATCGAGCTGCGCCCACGCAGCGAATCGCCGCCGGGCGTCGAAAGCGACACGCTCGACAAGCTGGACATCGCCGGTGTCGACGAATGGCGCCGCTTCACCATTCCCTATCTGGAGGGGCTTGAAAGCGGCCTTTCCCCCTTCGCGGCCGACGGCTTCGATCCCGTGTTGCGCAAGGCAGTGCAGCTGCTCGACCCAAGCGGCGTCTATCTGCCCGATCTGCGCGAGGGGCAGCAGCCGGACCCGGACTCGCTCCACGTCGGACCTTCCTGGCTGATCTCTCGCGTGCGCGCCGGGCGACACAGGTGATGGCAGACCTGCAGCGCTTAACGGATGCGGTTGCCGAGGTGAACGACTCGGAAACGCTTCCCGGCGCGGTTCTGGCCGTCGTCAGCGATCCCAGCGATGCCATTCCTGATGAGACGCCAAAAGCGTTTCGCGGCGTGTCCACCGTGCCAGGTGTCACCACTTCGGATGGAACCGGTGCCGACCTCTATTTTCCCAAGCCGTTCAATGCCGAGCAGGTCGAGGTCATCCAGCGGCTGGAAGCCCGTGCGGGCGTGGTGGTGCAGGGTCCGCCGGGCACGGGCAAGACCCACACCATCGCCAATGTCGTCAGCCACTATTTGGCCCTGGGCAAACGCGTGCTGGTCACCTCGCAGAAGGCGCCGGCGCTGCGCGTCCTTCGCGACAAGCTACCGCTGGGCGTCCGGCCGCTTGCGGTCAGCCTGCTCGACAGCGACCGGGAAGGGCTGCAGCAGTTCCAGGAGTCGGTGAACGAGATCGCCGCCCGGCTGCAGCGGATCAAGCCGCGGGAGGCGCAGCGCCAAATCGCCGAACTTCAGTCGCGCATCGACCGCATCCATGCCGAACTCGCCGCGCTCGACCGCAAGGTCGATCAGCTCGGCCGCGAGGGACTGAGCTCGGTCGAGCTGGACGGGCGGCGTGTCGCTCCGGTGGAGGCGGCACGGACGCTGGCCGCAGCCGGCGATCTCCCGTCATGGTTCGACGATGCGCTGGACGTGATCCGCTCGCACGACCCGAGCTTCTCCGACGAGGACATCGCTGAGCTTCGGGAGGCGCGAAAGGAGGTCGGCGAGCGGATCGCATATGTGGGCGCGACGCTGCCGCCGCCGGAGGCGCTGCCCTCGCCAGACGCCATCGAGCAACTCCATGAGGATCTGAGCGAAGCAGAGCAGCTCGAGCGCGCCATCTCGCCGCCCGAGCGTCTAGCTGATGGCACCACGGCGGAGGCGCTGGCGCTCGGTGCATCGCGGCTCGATGCTGCCGCGGATGCGCGAAGCCGGGCCGAAGAGCACGGTTTCGACTGGCTGGATAAAGCTTTGGCATTGCTACGGCGGAGCCGGCGGGATGTGGCGCTCGAAGCGATCGAAGGCCTTGCGCCGCGGATCGAAGCGTTATGCGAGGAGGCCCGGCACTTCCTCACCCTGCCGGTGACGCTGCCGGAAGGGTCGGACGAGCGCGAGTTTCGCGATCCAATCGCCAATCTCGCCGTGCGCGGTGAGCTTGGCATCTTCACTTCACTTTTCGCGCGTCAGGTGAAGCAGCGCCTCGGGGCGGTCCGCATTGCCGGCCGAGTGCCGAACAGCGCCGCGGATTGGACCGAAGTGAAGCGTTATCTGGAAGCCGGCGATGCCGCGCGCGAGCTGGTCTCGGTCTGGAACCATGCGGCATCCGCCTCGATCCTCTCGCCTGTCAGTGACAATGGGCTGCGCAGTGCCGAGCAGATGAAGGCGCAGCTGGAGGCACTGGCGCTTGCCCGTGCGGCGGTCGAGTGTGAGCGGGAGGCGGAGCGCGCCATGTCGGCACTGCTGCCGCACTGGAGCAAGCCGGTCGCGTCTGGCCTCGAAGATGTCCGCGCCATCATCGATCGGCATCTTCGCCGCACGCGACTGGCGGAAGGACGCCGCCGGTTGGCGGCCGTACAGGGAGATCTGGCTGCTCTGCCGGGCATGCTCGGCGATCGTTTCCGCACCCTTGCCCACGACTGCATCGGTCGGGTGGGTGAGACGGCCGCCGATGTGAGCCGCGAGTGGCGGCTAACGGTCGAGGAATTGGGCGAGCTGCGCCGGATGGCGCCGGCCTTCATGACGATCGCATCGATCACGCGCGAGATCGAGGAAAGCGGCGCCCCGCGCTGGGCCCGGAAACTGCGCGAGACACCGGTCACCGGCGTCGAGGACGCTCTCACGCCCGGCGATTGGCGCGAGCGCTGGCGGCTGCGGCGACTTGCCACGTGGCTGGACCGGATCGACGCGCATGACCGCATCCGCGCTCTTGCCGCCAAGCGCTCCGAACTCGAGATGCAGCTCGCCCGCGCCTATGAAGAGGTGATCGAGGTGCGTACCTGGTGCGCGCTCGCCGAAAAGGCGACGGACCAGGTGCGGGCCGCGCTCACCTCCTATGCTCAGGCGATGCGGAGGATAGGGCGGGGCACCGGCATCAGGGCAGCGCGCTATCGCCAGGATGCCCGAGCCGCCGCCGATCGCGCCAAGAACGCTTTGCCGTGCTGGATCATGCCGCACTACCGCGTCTCGGAGTCGCTGCCGGCCGAACTCGGGCTGTTCGACCTTGTGATCGTCGACGAGGCGTCGCAATCGACCATCGCCGCCCTACCGGCGCTGCTGCGGGCAAAGCAGGTGCTGATCGTCGGCGACGACAAGCAGGTCAGCCCGGATGCGGGCTTCCGCAGCGAAGACAAATTGATCGAGCTGTCGCGCCGCTATCTCGGTGGCCAGGTCGAGGATTTCCGTGCGGCGCTGCGCGAGGACAAGTCGCTGTACGATCTCGGCTCGGTCGTGTTCGCGGGCGGCGCGATCATGCTGAAGGAGCATTTCCGCTGCGTTGCGCCGATCATCGAATTCTCGAAGGCGCAGTTCTACGATCACAAGCTGCAACCGCTGCGCCTCCCTTCGGCGTCGGAGCGGCTCGATCCGCCGCTGGTCGACATCTTCGTCGAGGACGGTGCCCGCAGCGGTGACGTCAACCGGGCGGAAGTGGCCTGCATTCTGGACGAGATCGGCCGCATCGCCGTCGACCCGCTGATGGGGAAGCGAACGATCGGCGTCACTACCTTGCTGGGCCAGAAGCAGGCCATGCTGATCACCGAAGCGATCGAGCAGGAGTTGGGGCCGGAGGTCATGCTGCGCCACGACATTCGGGTGGGCGATCCCTCCGCCTTCCAAGGCGGCGAGCGCGACATCATGTTCCTTTCGATGGTCGTGGGCGCCAAGCCGGGCGCTTTGTCCGGACTGGCCTTCGAACAGCGGTTCAACGTCGCCGCCTCACGCGCGCGGGACCGCATGGTGCTGGTGCGGTCGGTCGAGCCCGAAGAACTCAGCCAGGCGGACAAGCTCCGGCGCGCCCTTATCCAGCATTTCCGCGCGCCGTTCGCCGCCGACACCAAGCTGAACGAGGACAGGCGCAAGCGCTGCGAGTCACCGTTCGAAGAGGAGATGTTCGATTTGCTGGTCGCACGCGGCTACCGGGTCGATACGCAGGTGCCGGTCGGCCATAAGCGGATCGACCTGGTCGTCGAAGGCGGCGAGGACCGGCGGCTGGCGATCGAATGCGATGGCGACGCCTATCATGGGCCGGATCGCTGGCCCGACGACATGGCGCGGCAGCGGATGCTCGAACGCGCTGGCTGGACCGTGTGGCGCTGCTTCGCCTCACGTTTCGTGCGGGACCGGGACGTCGTGATGCAGGAGCTGATCGAGACCCTGGACGCGCTCGGCATCGTGCCGATGGCCACCGACCAGGCGCCGCCGAGCCGGTTCACCGAACAGCGGACCTGGCGCGCGGTCTATGAAGATGAAGCGGGCGAACCGGTGCCCTATGCCTGGCTGGTGCCTGCAGACCCGTTCGAAACACTGTTGCCGGTGGCTGCGGAGTAGGTCCAAGTTTCCAGTCGTTCCCCGGCGGAGGCCTGGGTCCAGCTCCGCCGAACTCTGGGCCCCGGTCTTCGCCGGGGAACGCGCTGCCGCTCTGTTTTCTCTCAGCGCAGCAACGTCTCCGAGACTCAGCAGAAGCCGCCGGTCTGCGCAACCTTGGACCACCCGTTCGACTGCGCAAGCACTACCAACTCATCGCCTTGTTTGAGCCTGGTCAGCACCGCACCGGTTCGAGGCTCCGCACGGCAGTTGACGGCTGAGCCGGAGACGGTGCGGGTGGGGAAAGCTGGACTGGTGACGGGAACTGGGTTCGCGATTGCCGGCCCCGCTGATTCGCTATCGAGACTGGCGATGCAGCTGCCGATCAGCAGTAACGCGGCGATGATCACGATCCAGCCGAGAACCGCCGAACCCGTCGCCGGGACCCCGGGTTCGCTGCCGCTGGCAGAACCGGAGAAGCGCCGGACCGGCGTCGTATAGCTAAGGCCCGTGCCAGGGATGCCGAATGTCGAGCGAACGCCGCGGCGGCTGATGTTCATCGTCGCGCCACGTCCGCCGATGCTCGTGCTGATTCCGCGTGTGCTGAAGTTGAGCCTGACGCCGGGTAGCAGCTTGACCGAACGGCGAAAGCGAAAGCCCATCTGTGATCCCCCAGCAGCCCAGACTGGCCCGTCGCCGGCCGCGGCGCCAGAGCCATTCACTCCAAAATGGACTTTGCGAGGTCCCGCATCCGGCGCAGACCCGTTCCGATGCATTTGGAGCGGGTGAGGGTCTGGGCGTGTGCGATCAAGCGCGACATCGGCGCCTTGTGGCTGGCAGCGCGAGACCCGCGCCTACCCTGGTTTGCCAAAGCGGTGGCGGCAATGGTCGCTGCCTATGCCTTGTCGCCGATCGACCTCATCCCTGATTTCATTCCCATTCTCGGCTATGTCGACGATCTGCTGATCCTTCCGCTTGGGATCATGGTGGCCGTCAGGCTCATCCCCGCGGCCGTGTTGGCGGAGCTGCGTGAGCAGGCGCTGGAGCGGCCTGGACCGTCGAAGCTTGGGCTCGCATTTATTATCGCAACGTGGCTGGCAGCAGCCGGGCTGGCCGCCTGGCTGCTCTACCCAAGCTGAAGGCCCGGGATCCTACCGTCGTTCGGCGTCGATGGCGGCCTTAATCCGCTGGACGAACTCGGCGCGGGCGACGGACAGGTCGCGGCCGGTGGCGCGGGGCCATGCGCTCGAGAGGGCGATGACAAGCCGGCGGCTCGGATCGACATGGATCATCTGGCCGAAAATGCCCTGGGCCTGGAACGAGCCTTCGGGCTCGATCCACCATTGATAGCCATAGCCACGGCCGCTTCCGATTGGCGACCACGCCTTGGTCGCGTCCGCAAACCAGCCTTCAGGCACCACGCCCTTGCCGCCGCCGAGCGCGAACAGGCCGATACGGGCATAGTCCCGAAGAGAGGCCGAGAGGCAGCAGCCGCCGATATTTTGGCCTGACTGATCGATCATCCAGAACAGCGGCCGCTCCATGCCGAACGGGCGCCAGATCTTCCCTTCGGCATAGTCGGTCAGGCTCTTGCCCGTGACCTTGGTGACGAGCACGCCGATCAGGTTGGTCTCGCCGGTCTTGTAAACCCATTTGCTGCCGGGCGCCGCCTCGCGCGTCAGGGTGCGGAGATAGGCGACGGTGGGATCAACGCCGGACGGCACGGGTTTGGCATACATCCGCGCGACGTCGGAGTTCGGGTCGGTATAGTCCTCGTTCCATTTGACGCCGGAGGTCATGGTCAGCACCTGGCGGACCGTGACGCCCTCATAGGCGCTGCCGGCCAGTGCGGGGATGTAGCGGGTGACCGGATCGTCGACCGACTTGATGAAGCCGTCGCGAACGGCTGCGCCGACCAGGGTGGAGGTGAGCGACTTCGCCACGGAGAAGCTGGTGTACCGGCCCTTCCGCGAATAACCTCGGGCATAACGCTCCAGCCTGATGCGGCCGTCCTGCACTATGATAAGCCCCGCTGTGTTGTTCGCCGCCATGAAGGTCTCGACGCCTTCGAGCCGAAGCGGCTTGCCGGCGCGGAGCGGGATGGGCCGGCGCGGCGCCTGAGCGATCGTGCCGGGGAAGAGCTTCTCCATCGCCGGAAAGTTGCGGTCGCGCTGGGCTTGATCCCAGAACAATATCTCGCCACCAGCCTGGCGGATGCGGTCCGAATTGTCGGCGGTGAGCTTGACCGGCCCTTGCCTCTGCGCCGGCGCGGGGCCGCAGGCGAGCAATGTGGCCGCGGCAAGCAGCACCAACTTCCTCATCTCACTCCCCCTTGATCAGCGTGACTTGCGCGACGCGGATGCCGCCGCCGCGAAAGCCGCCTTCACAGTACATCAGATAATAGCGCCATAGATTGACGAAGCTTTGGTCGAAGCCAGCCGGCAGCCGTCCCTCGGCGGCGGCCAAGTCAAAGCGCTCGCGCCAACGCTTGAGCGTCTCGGCATAATGGAGGCCGAAGTCGCGCTGGTCGGTCCAGCTGAGGCCGGCGGCTTCGGCGATGCGGCGGAAGCGGCTTTCCGACAGCAGCATGCCGCCCGGAAAGACATAGGTCTGGATGAAGTCGGCGCTCGCGGCATAATCCTCGAACAGCGCATCCTCGATCGCGATATACTGGATGGCAGCGCGTCCGCCGGGCCTTAGCGCGGCCGCGATCGTCTGCAGATAGGCCAGCCACCAGCGCTGGCCGACGGCTTCCACCATCTCGACGCTGGCAATCGCGTCATACTGCTCGCGCACCTCGCGATAGTCGCGCAGCTGGATGCGTACGCGACCGGCAGCGACGTTGCAGCGGTTGAGATCGAGCGCATGGTCCCGCTGCTCTTCTGACAGGGTCAGCGCGGTGACGTTGGCGCCATATTCGTCGGCGGCGATATCGGCGAGCGTGCCCCAGCCGCAGCCAATCTCCAGCAGGTGCTGGTCCGGCTTCAGCTCGAGACGGTCGAGCAGTGCGCGGACCTTGTTGAGCTGAGCATAGGCGAGCTCCTCGTCGGCACTGATCGGCTCCTGGAAAAGCGCGGACGAGTAGGTCATCGTCTCGTCCAGCCACTCGGCATAGAAGTCGTTGCCGAGATCGTAGTGGTAGGCGATGTTCTTGCGGGCGCGGCTCGGTGAATTGTCGCGCAGCCAGTGGCGCAGCTTCTTCGTCCAGCGGCTGAGGCCCCGTGCACGCGCCGCATCACCAAGCGTTACGGCATTGCGCATGAACAGGTCGAACAGAGGCACCGGATCGGGGCTCGACCATTCGCCCGCGGCCCAGCTCTGATACCAGCCGACCGACCCGTCGCGTGAGAGGCGGATCAGCGCCCGCCAGCTCTTCAGCTCGACTTCGCAGACGGGTCCCGCGCCCCGGCCGCCGAGAATTCGGTAGCTGCCATCGGGCAGCCACGCCTCGATCGCGCCCTGATGAAGCCCGGCGTCGATGCGGTCGAGCGCGCGGTGAAAGGGCGCGGCGACCATCCTCATCCAGAAGCCGTTCGAAGGCTGTCCGGAGCGGAATTGCCGGCCGCGATCGGGCGGGTGAGCCGTCATGCGGTGGAGACTAGCGGAGCGACCGCGCCGCCGCCAGCGCCCGCTCCCGCGCCTCGCGGTGACCGATCAGCTTTTCGGGATAGCCGGCGACCGGCTCCGGCGGGTCGTGGATGTGGGCGTCGGGAAGATGCGCCAGTTCCGGCACCCAGCGGCGGATATAGTCTGCGGCGCCGAATTTCTCCGACTGGACGAGCGGGGCCATAATGCGAACGAACTGGCTCGAGTCGACGCCGGTGCCGGCGACCCATTGCCAGTTGACGCTGTTGTTACCGTAGTCGGCGTCCACGAGCGTGTCCCAGAACCAGCGCGCGCCTTCGCGCCAATCGATCAGCAGGTGTTTGACGAGGAAGGACGCGGCGATCATCCGAACGCGGTTGTGCATCCAGCCGATGGACCAGAGCTGGCGCATGCCGGCATCGACGATCGGATAGCCGGTGCGGCCTTGCTGCCAGGCGCGCAGATCGGCTTGGGCGGCCTTACCGGTTCTCCACGGGAACCGATCGAAGGTGTCGCGGCCGTGTTGGGCCGAATAGTCAGGTGATCGGGCGATCACACCGGTGGTGAAGTCGCGCCAACCGAGTTCGCTGCGAAAGGTGTCGAGTCCTGCGCCTGCTTGATCCAGACGGTGCCACACCTGAGCGGGGGGGATCTCGCCAAAGTGCAGGTACGGTGAGAGTTGCGAACTGCCGGGCTCCGACGGCAGGTTGCGTGCCTCGTGATAGCGCCCGACCTTGTCGGCGAAGCTGTCGAGTGCGTCCTGCGCCCCCGTCTCGCCGGGTGCCCAGAACTCGTCGAACTTCGATGCCCAGTTGGGCCGCACGGGAAGCAGCCCCCAATCGTCGAGCGCATCGCTCTTCGGCCAGTGCTCGGGCGCTGGAATGCGCTCCGGAGCGGGGAGTGGCTCGGCCGGCGGCATCATCGCCGAGAGAGCGCGCCAAAAGGGCGTGTAGATCTTGAAGAAACCGCCGCTACCGGTCCGCACTGCATCGGGCGGAGCAAGCTGGTTACCGTCGTGCAGCACCAGCTCAAGCGTCGCCGCCAACTCCCGTTCCGCCTCAAGCCACCAGGGTTCATAGTGGCGGAGAGCGTGGACCGAGGCGGCGTGGGCCTCCGCTGCCACCTGCGCGACGACCTCCGCTGCACGCCCCCGCCGCAGGATTAGCCTGGACCCTTTCGCCCGCAGTGCCCGATCGAGCGCAGCAAGGCTATGGTGCAACCACCAACGCTGCGCACCACCGATCCGCCACTGATCGGGCGTCTCGTCATCTAGCACGTAGAGCGGGATGACAGGCCCTTGCTCAGCCGCCGCAATCAGCGCCGCCTGGTCTGCCAGCCGCAGATCCTGCCGCAGCCAGAGGATGGTCGCGGTGTCCCTCAGATTTCTCTCCAGAAAAGGTTGTTCTCACAAAGAGCACGAAGGGCACGAAGGTTCATCGGTGCTCGGCAAAATAATCGTTCGCCACGCGCCGGCAGCCTTCCTTGAAGGTCTCCGCTCCACAGTTCATCAGCAGCCCGAGCGGAAGCCTCATCAGCCTCAGATAGGTTAGCACTTGTTTTGTGTGGACCGGGGCAATCCGTTCGGTTGATTTCAGCTCGATCAAAAGTGTGTTCTCGACCAGCAGGTCGGCTCGGAAACCGGCATCCACCTGAACACCGTCATAGTAGATTGGGATCGTTCGCTGTCTCTCTATAGCCAGACCTCGCATGCGAGGTCATGAGCCAGGCATGCTTCGTATGCGGCCTCCAGCAGGCCCGGACCGAGCGTCTGATGAAGCTTCAGCCCACAATCGACGGCGACGCGCGCTAAACCCTCAACGTCGCGCATGATCGCTTCGTGCCCTTTGTGCTCTTTGTGAGAACAACCTTTTCTTCAGATCTCGTGGGGCTGTTTTTCGACCATCCAGGTTTGCCCCTTCGCTACGAGCTTCTGCAGGTCGGGCTTCTTGCCCTCGGCGGCGGCGCGTTCCTGTTCGACGACGGCGCGTTCGAAGGTGGGGCGGGGGTGGTTGTAGATGACGCCCAGGGCGACCGGGAAGCCGGCCGACTGTTCCATGTCGATCAGCATCTGGGCGATGCCCTTGTTGGTCTGGTCGTGCACGATCACGCCCGCGCCTTGCCAGTCGCCGTCCGCCACTTCGACGACTTCGAGTCGGAGTTCGTCGCGGTTGAGGCTCAAGCCCCGCGTACCGTTCGCGAACAGCATCGGGGCGCCATGCTCCAGCCACAGCTGCGCGTTCGCGGCATTCGCCTTCTCGGTGAAGGGCGCGAATACGTCATCGTTGTAGACGATGCAGTTCTGGAAAATCTCGACGAAGCTCGCTCCCTTGTGCGCGTGTGCGGCCTTGAGCACCGCCGGCAGGTTCTTGTGCACGTCGATGCCCCGTCCGATGAACCGCGCGCCCGAGCCGAGCGCAAAGCTGCAGGGGCTCGCCGGCCGGTCGACCGAGCCGAACGGCGTGGAGGGCGAGCGGGTGCCGACGCGGCTGGTCGGCGAATATTGGCCCTTGGTGAGGCCGTAGATCTCGTTGTTGAACAGCAGGATCTGACAATCGAGATTGCGGCGGAGCAGGTGCATCGTGTGGTTGCCGCCGATCGAAAGCGCGTCGCCGTCGCCGGTGATGATCCACACGTCGAGTTCCGGATTGGCCAGCTTGATGCCGGTCGCGAACGCCGGCGCCCGGCCGTGGATCGTGTGGAAGCCGTAGGTTTCCATGTAATAGGGGAAGCGGCTGGAGCAGCCGATGCCCGACACGAACACCGTCTTGGCCGGATCGGCGCCGATTTCCGGCATTGTCCGCTGCACGGCCTTCAGGATCGCATAGTCTCCGCAGCCCGGGCACCAGCGGACTTCCTGGTCCGTCTCCCAGTCTTTGATGGTCGTCTTGATGGGAGTCATGTCGTTCATCGGATCACCCGAACTTCATAAAGGTAACAAAGGTCACGAGACGTGACGTGTGCGACACGTGAAGATCGTGAACCTTCACGCCAGCGCCCGTTCGATAGCGTCTTCAATCTCCGAGATGCGGAACGGCTGGCCGGAGACCTTGTTCAGTGGCTTGGCGTCGACAAGGAACTGGTCGCGCAACACGGTTTTCAGCTGGCCGGTGTTCATCTCGGGCACGAGGATACGCTCATAGCCCTTGAGTAGGACACCCAAATTCCTCGGCATCGGCCAGATGTGGCGCATGTGGATGTGATGAACGTCGCGGCCGCGCATGCGCTGGCGGCGGACGGCCTGGTGGATGGGGCCAAAGGTCGAGCCCCAGCCGACGATCGCGAGCTTGCCGCCTTCCTCGCCCAATGTGACTTCCTGGTCCGGAATGTCGTCGGCAATGCCCAGCACCTTCTCGGAACGCAAGTCGGTCATCAGCTGGTGGTTGGCGGGCGAGTAATCGATGTTGCCGGTGAGATTGGCCTTCTCGATGCCGCCGATCCGGTGGAGCAGACCGGGCGTGCCGGGTTTGACCCAGGGGCGGGCGAGCTTCTCGTCACGCGCATAGGGCTGGAAGCCACCTTCGGGCGCTTGTTCCAGGAACTGGACGGGAAAGGGCGTGTAGCCGCTCATGTCGGGCACGCGCCAGGGCTCGGCGGCGTTCGCGATATAGCCGTCGGTCAGCAGCATGACCGGCGTCATGTAGCGCGTTGCGATACGCACAGCCTCGATCGCACAGTCGAAGGCGTCGGCGGGCGAGCGGGCGGCGATCACCGGCATCGGCGCATCGCCATTGCGGCCATAGACGGCCTGGTAGAGGTCGGATTGCTCGGTCTTGGTGGGCAGGCCCGTAGAGGGGCCGCCGCGCTGCGAATTGACGATTACCAGCGGCAGCTCGGTGATGATCGCCAGGCCCATCGCCTCGCCCTTCAGCGCAATGCCGGGACCGGACGACGACGTGACGCCGAGTTTGCCCGCATAAGACGCGCCGATGGCCGAGCAGATCGCCGCGATCTCGTCCTCCGCCTGGAAGGTGGTGACGTCATATTCCTTCAGCCGCGACAGATGGTGGAGGATCGCGGAGGCCGGCGTGATAGGATAACCGCCGAAGAACATCGGCAGCCCGGCAAGCTGCGCGCCCGCGACGAGGCCGAGCGAGATGGATTCAGCGCCGGTAACGGTGCGGTACAGCCCGGGCTCCGCAGGCGCGGCGGCGATATGGTGCTGCTTGAGCGGGCCCGCGAGTTCGGCGGTCTCGCCATAGGCATGGCCGGCATTGAGCGCGGCGATGTTCGCTTCGGCGAGCGTCGGCGCCTTGGCGAACTTTTCCTTGAGCCATTGGATCAGCGGCTCGCGATCGCGGTCGAACATCCAGAGCGCCAGACCCAGCGTCCACATGTTCTTGCAACGCAAGGCTTCCTTGTTGCCGAGCCCGAACGGCTTCACGGCGTCGAGGGTCAGCTGCGAGATGTTGAACTTGAGCAATTGCCAACGGCCGAGGCTGTCGTCCTCAAGCGGGTTGGTCTCATAGCCGGCCTTGGCGAGGTTGCGGGCGCCGAACTCGCCTTCGTCGGCGATGATCAGCCCGCCGTCCTTCAGCTGGTTGACGTTCACCTTCAGCGCGGCAGGGTTCATCGCCACCAGCACGTCGGGCGCGTCGCCGGCGGTCTCGATGTCGGTCGAGCCGAAGTTGATCTGGAACGCGGAGACGCCGAAGGTCGTGCCCTGCGGCGCTCGGATCTCGGCGGGGAAGTCGGGGAAGGTCGCGAGATCGTTGCCGGCGAGTGCGGTCGAGAGCGTGAACTGGCCGCCCGTCAGCTGCATGCCGTCGCCGGAGTCGCCCGCGAAGCGCACGACCACGCTTTCGGCAGGCGGGTGTGCGCTCGCCTCCTCGTGAGTAAGCTGATGGGCGGCTGTGGCCATTGTGTCTGTCCTACGCTGTCAGAGCGGGCGAGGTAGGTCGCCGGGGCTATCGGGCCAATGTAGAAAATCTGCGGCCAAGCGCAATCAAGCTTCGAACATCGCCTCATAAAGAGTGGTGATCGTGCTGGCATGACGCCTTGCGATCACCGCCTTGTCCAGTCCATAGCCGCCGCCTGGCGTGCTCGCGAGGGGGATGCCGTGGCGGCGGGCGAGGGTGGCTACGAAGCGGTCGCGCTCTGTTAGCCCCTCGTCAGTGAGCGCGAGGCGGCCGAGCCTGTCGTCGGCATGCGGGTCGACGCCGCCCTGGTAGAGGATCAGGTCCGGGCGAACCCGCTCCATCATGGGTGGCAGGGTCGTGGCGAGGGCCTCCAGATAGGCCTGGTCGCCTGTACCGTCAGGGAGCGGCACATCCAAGGACGAGCGCGCCTTCCGTGCGGGGAAGTTCTTTTCGGCATGGATCGAGTAAGTAGCGGCAGCCTCCCGGCCCGCGAGGAGAGAAGCGGTGCCGTCGCCCTGATGCACGTCGACATCGACGATGAGGACACGCCGTACGTCCCCGTCCGCGAGCAGCCGATGCGCGGCGAGGGCGAGATCGTTGAACACGCAATAGCCGGCGCCCGTGTCGTGTAGCGCATGGTGGCTGCCGCCGGCCGTGTTCGCGGCATAGCCATGTTCCAGCGCCAGCCTCGCCGCCAGCCAGGTGCCGCCGGGCGTCAGCTGGGCACGGCGAGAGACGAGCTCCGTCACCGGAAAGCCGATGCGGCGCTCCTTCTCGGGCGGCACGGCAGAAGCGAGCACCTCGGCGACATAGGCGGGATCATGCACGGCATCGAGCCAGTTACGCGGCATCGGCTCCGGCTGGTGACGCTGCTGAGGTGCGGGGAGCCCGTCCAGCTCTTGGATCAGAAGATGATATTTGCTCGCCGGAAATCCACCTGACGGCGGCGGCGCAGTGAGATAGCCTGGGTGATGAACGATATGGAGCATCAAAGGTGAGCCTAGCCTTTCGGCGGAGCAGCGACGAGGAGCGGGAGAGCTCGACGATCAAGCTGCAGATCATGGCGGGTGGGAGCTTCCGCAAGGCGCGCTCGCTGGCCTTGATCCTCGCTGTCATGGCCGCTCAGCCTGGTGAAACAAGCCCGCTGTCGAAGGAACAGCTGATCCGCAGCGCCCAGTCGGGCGACCGGGAGGCCGCGTTCGTGCTCGGAAGAGCCTATAAGCTTGGAGACGGCGTGCCGCTCGACACCAGCGAAGCGGCGCGCTGGCTGACAAAGGCGGCGCAGCTCGGTCATGAGCGCGCAGGCGCCGAACTCGGACTGGTGCTGTATCAGGACGGTAAGGGGCAGGAGGCGCTGCCCTGGCTGCGGCCGGCGGCGGAGCGCGGCGACGCCCGCGCGCAATATGCGCTGGGGACGATCTATTTTGCGGGCAAGATCGTGCCGGGTGATCCCGCTCAGGCGAGACTCTGGATGACGCGGGCCGCCAAGTCCGGTCTGCCGGCGGCGATCGAGGCTCTGGCGGTCATGAAGAGCGCTTCGGCTGCGGAGCCGGAAGTTCGGCGTCCTTACGAGATCGTCACCGTCGCGCCGGTCAAGCCGGGAGTTCCGAAGCCAGCAATCCAAGTCGATTCGGTGAGGTCGTCTTGGCAGGTGCAGCTCGGAGCCTTTTCAGTGCCCGCCAATGCTCAGCGGATGTGGCGGACCATCAAGGGGGAAACACAGGCGCAGTTGCACGCTTCCTTCCCGAAAGACGGAGCATTGACCCGGCTCCGCATCGAACCATTCCCTTCCCGTACGGCCGCAAGGCGCTTTTGCGCGGAGCAGCGCCGGCGCAATCGCGACTGCCTGGAAGTCCGCAGGAGAGGCTGATTATCGGCCGCGGCGCTTGCCGCGTCGTGCGAGCATGGGCAGCAGGAACAGATAGACGCCGGTGCCGGCCATCAGCAGCAACACCAGGCCCGATCCAAACGAGAAGAGATATTTGGCCCAGCCGCCGAGGAAGCTGAAATCGTGAATCGTCTCCAGCCAGTCGGAGGTGCGGTAGCCGACCTGCAGCGCGCGGCCGGTCGCAAGGTCCACCTGAACTTCGGTGCGGTCGTGGAGGATGACCTTGGCAATGCCATCGCCAGGACGGATGTCGATCCGCTCCACTTCCTGCCAATCGACGCCGCCATAGCGCGGCACCGTCCGAACCGCGGCAACCAGATCGGCGACCGGCCGCGACAGGTCTCCCGGACGCGTCCCGTCGCGCGTCGGCGGCTGCAGCGCCGCGACATCCTTCTTGAGCGCCAGCGTCGCACCGGTGAGCGCGATCAGGAAGATGGTCAGGAAGAGGGGCAGCGACGCCCAATAATGAATCTTGCGGAACAGGCGGGCGGCGGACACGCGCGACGCCTAACAGAGCCGGGCAAAGGGCGGAAGTGACGGGACCGCATAGGCCGTTGGCCAGGAATATCCTCTGACGCCCAAACGTCAGGTGGGGACCATATGGATCGGACCAGGGTCCGGCCAGGGACAGCCCCCGAGGATTCGTAATCGGCCCAGGGATAATGCTGAGGCTCGCACCAAGCAGTACCCGTCGCCTTCAATCTAGGCGCTGGCGGCCCGGCTCTCAAGATGTTCGGCAAGTGTTTCGACCCGGCTGGCGAGCTGCTCGACGGCGCCGGCCAGCGCCGCGTCGGCGTCTTCGGACAGTGGCGCATGGGAAGCGTTGCGCATGTCCTGTAACTCGTCCGCCAGCAGCAGTCCGGCGATCAGCAGCTGCCGCGCCTCGTTGACCCCGCCGACCGCGGCGCGCGCCTGGTTCGCCTTTTCGTCGAACAGGCGGGCGAGATGGCGGAGCTGCTCTTCCTCACCGTCCCGGCAGGCTACGTCATAGCGGCGCCCGCCGACTTCGATCGTCACTTCGGCCATCTTCCCCCCGCGATCAGCTTCGGCTTCAGGCTGTGCCCGTCAGCCGGTCGATGGCTCGGATCGCTTCCTGCGCCCGCTCCCTCAGTCGCGCGTGCCGCTGCGCCAGCCGGGCGAACTCAGGGTCCGGCTTGGCGGCGACGCGCTCGGACGCGCGCTCGACCCGGACGAGCGCAGCGTCGAGCCGCTTGATTGCCTTGGCGAGCCGATCATTTGCCACGGAATCTTAACTAGCACGGATAAGCTCCGGCGCAAACTTGGCGGCTAGCCCAGCGGTTGACGCACCGCAGCGAAGGACGCAAAGCACCCGCGCCTGGACGCGACTCAAGCGTTCGTTCCTTCACGTCCCCGGGACCGCACATGACCGTTTCGCACGATCAGCTCGCCAATGCGATCCGCGCCTTGGCCATGGATGCAGTCGAAGCGGCGAACTCGGGTCACCCCGGCATGCCGATGGGCATGGCCGACGTGGCGACCGTGTTATTCACGGAATATCTGAAGTTCGATTCCGCAGAGCCCGGCTGGGCCGATCGCGACCGCTTCGTGCTGTCGGCGGGTCATGGATCGATGCTGATCTACGCGCTGCTGCACCTGACCGGCTATGCGCGGCCGACCATCGAGGACATCCGCAATTTCCGCCAGCTGGGTTCGCCTTGCGCCGGACACCCCGAGAATTTCGAGCTGCCTGGTGTGGAGTGCACGACAGGGCCGCTGGGACAGGGCTTTGCCATGGCGGTCGGCATGGCCATTGCCGAGCGTCATCTGAACGCGACCTTCGGCGACGATCTGGTCGATCACCGCACCTGGGTGATCGCCGGCGACGGGTGTCTGCAGGAAGGCATCAACCACGAAGCTGTCGGCCTTGCCGGGCATCTGGGGCTTGGCCGGCTGATCGTCTTCTGGGACGATAACCGCATTACCATCGACGGCGGCACCGAGCTGTCGACCAGCGAGGACATTGGCGCGCGCTATCAGGCGTCGGGCTGGCATTTCGTCGCCTGCGACGGCCATAATCCGGCGGACATTCGTCGCGCGATCGACGAAGCGCTGGCCGATCCGCGGCCGTCGCTGATCGGCTGCCGCACGATCATCGGCAAGGGCGCTCCGAACAAGCAGGGTACTTCCAAGACGCACGGTTCGCCGCTGGGTGCCGAGGAGGTCGCGGCCGCGCGCCAGACGCTCGGCTGGACCGACGAGCCATTCGTGGTGCCCGAGCCGATCCGCGACGCCTGGTTGCAGGCGGGCAAGCGCGGGGAAGCGGTCCGGAGCGAATGGACCGCGCGCCTAAGCGGGCATTCCCAGCGCGACGAGTTCGAGCGGCGGATGCGCGGCGGCCTTCCGGGCGGCGACGAAAAGCGCAATGCCTATCTCGAGAGCCTGCTCGCCAACCCGCAGAAGGTCGCGACGCGGAAGGCGTCCGAGATGGCATTGGAAGCGATGACCGTCGTCATCCCCGAGTTGGTCGGCGGATCGGCGGACCTGACTGGCTCGAACAACACCAAGACGGCGGCAACCAAGCCGCTGACGCGCGACGACTATTCGGGCCGCTATCTCTATTACGGCATTCGCGAGTTCGGGATGGCGGCGGCCATGAACGGGATGGCGTTGCACGGCGGCGTCATACCCTATGGCGGCACATTCCTCGTGTTCGCCGACTATATGCGGAATGCCATCCGCCTCTCCGCCCTGCAGCGGGTGCGGGTGATCTACGTGCTGACGCACGATTCGATCGGGCTCGGCGAGGATGGGCCGACCCACCAGCCGGTCGAGCATCTGACCAGCCTCAGACTGATCCCCAACCTCCATGTCTATCGCCCTTGCGATGCGGTCGAGACGGCGGAATGCTGGTCGCTCGCGGTCCGGCGCAAGGATGGGCCGACGGTGCTCGCACTGAGCCGGCAGAACCTGCCCCAGCTTCGTACCAGCGGAAGAATGGAGGCAGCGAAGGGCGGCTATCGCCTGCAGCAGGCGGAAAAGCCGCGGCGCGTGGTGCTGATCGCAAGTGGTTCGGAAGTCGAGGTCGCGGTCAGCGTTCGGGAGCGCCTGGAAGCCGAAGGAGTCGGCGCGGATGTGGTGTCGATGCCGAGCTGGGAACTCTTCATGGCCCAGCCGGCGGAATATCGCGCGGAGCTGCTGCCAGCCGTCGCGCTCAAGGTCTCTATCGAGGCCGGAACGACTCTGGGCTGGGAACGGTTTACCGGGCCGGACGGCCTGAACTTCGGCATCGACGGCTTCGGCGCGTCGGCGCCCGCGGCCGACCTCTACAAGCATTTCGGGCTCGCCCCCGACTCGATCGCGCCCAAAGTCTTGGAGCGATTGAAACAAGGATGAGGCTTTTTCCCGTCCGGGCTGAGCCCGTCGAAGCCCTGTTCTTCTTTGCCGGGCGAAGAACAAGAACAGGCCTTCGACAAGCTCAGGCCGAGCGGAGTTGGTTTGGAGGAACGTGAATGACCGTCAGAGTTGCCATCAACGGATTCGGCCGCATCGGCCGCCTCGTCGCACGAGCGATGCTGGAGCGCGGCGGGAGTGAGCTGGAGCTGGTCACGATCAACGACCTAGCCGATGCCAAATCGAACGCCTGGCTGTTCAAGCGCGACTCCGTGCATGGCAAGTATCCGGGCGAAGTGGCGGCCGACGGCAATGACCTGGTGATTGACGGCAAGCGCATCCGCGTCACAGCAGAGAAGGATCCGGCCAACCTGCCGCACAAGGACAATGGCGTCGATCTGGTGCTGGAATGCACCGGCTTCTTTACCGATCGTGCGGCGTGCGAGAAGCACATCGCGGCCGGCGCGAAGAAGGTGCTGATCTCGGCGCCGGGCAAGGGAGTCGACCTGACCGTCGTCTATGGCGTCAACCATGACAAGCTCGAGGCCGGGCACACGATCGTGTCCAACGCTTCCTGCACCACCAACTGCCTGGCGCCGGTCGCCAAGGTGCTGAACGATTCGATCGGCATCGAACGGGGCCTGATGACGACGGTCCACGCCTACACCAACGACCAGAAGATCCTCGACCAGATCCACTCCGACCTGCGCCGCGCCCGCGCCGCGGCGATGTCGATGATCCCGACCACCACCGGCGCCGCCCGCGCCGTCGGCGAGGTGCTGCCGGAGCTTAAGGGCAAGCTCGACGGCTCCGCCATTCGGGTGCCGGTGCCGGACGTGTCCCTGGTTGACCTGACCTTCACGCCCAAGCGCGACACGACGAAGGAAGAAGTCAATCAGCTGCTGAAGGCGGCTGCGGAAGGCGCGCTCAAGGGCGTGCTCGATTACACCGACGAGCCGCTCGTTTCGATCGACCTGATGCACACGCCAGCATCGTCGACTGTCGATAGCCTGGAAACCGCCGTGATCGACGGCAAGCTCGTCCGCGTCGTCAGCTGGTACGACAATGAGTGGGGCTTCTCCAACCGCATGGTCGACACGGCGACCGCGATGGCGCGCTTGGGGTAAAGATGCTGCCTACCTCGTCATTCCCGCGAAAGCGGGAACCCAATGGCTTATGACCGGAACGGAAGAGAAAGAGCTGGGTCCCCGCTTTCGCGGGGATGACGAAGCGAGTGCGGTTGGCACGCTCAAAGGTATCGCGCGCAAGGCGTATCCAGGCGCGCCCATGGAGGTGATCGAGCGGGCCTTTCTCTCGACCGCCATGGGCGTAACCGGCGACGCGCGGGGGATCGTCAAGAACGGCAAGAACAAGCGCCAGGTCTCGCTCATGGAGCTTGGCGACTGGCGAGCGGCGACGGCGGAGATCGGTGCAGATGTGCCCTGGCAGGAAAGGCGCGCAAATTTGCTGGTTGACGGCCTCGACCTGCCGCAGCGCGCCGGCGCCTTCATTCGCATCGGCGACACCGCACGCATCGAGACCACGATGGAATGCGATCCCTGCATCCGCATGGAACAGGTCGCGTCCGGTCTGATGGAAGCGCTGAAGCCCGACTGGCGCGGCGGCGTGCTGGGCCGTGTGCTGAGCGACGGGGAAATCCGGGTGGGGGACCCGATCATCATCGAAGGTGAGCAATGACCTACAAGACGCTCGACGACATGGGCGACATCCGGGGCAAGCGCGTGCTGGTCCGTGAGGATTTGAACGTGCCGCTCAACGAAGCCAAGGTGACGGACGATACAAGGCTGCGCGCCGCGGTGCCAACCGTGGCGGAGCTGTCCGACAAGGGCGCGATCGTGCTGGTGCTCGCCCATATTGGACGGCCCAAGGCGCCCGTGCCGGAATTCTCGACCGCGCTGGTGACCAAGCCGTTCGAGGCGGTGCTTGGGCGGCCGGTGCAATATGTCGACTGGGAAGATGCGGCCGCCGCCGTGGCGGACCTGCAGCCGGGCGACGTGGCACTTCTGGAGAATACCCGCTTCTTCGGCGGAGAGGAGAAGAACGATCCGGCGGTGATCGACCGGTTCGCGGCGCTGGGCGACCTCTACGTCAATGACGCCTTTTCGGCTGCGCACCGGGCGCATGCCTCGACAGAGGGGCTGGCGCACAAGTTGCCCGCCTTTGCCGGGCGGCAGATGGAGGCGGAGCTTGCCGCGCTCGAGAAGGCGCTGGGCAATCCCGAACATCCGGTCGCGGCGGTGGTCGGCGGAGCGAAGGTTTCGACCAAGCTCGACGTGCTGACGCATCTGGTCACCAAGGTCGATCATTTGATCATCGGCGGCGGCATGGCGAACACCTTCCTGGCGGCGCGGGGAGTGAATGTCGGCAAGTCGCTGTGCGAACATGACCTGACCGGCACCGCCGAGCAGATCCTCGAGGCGGCGGAGCGCGCCAACTGCACGGTGCATCTGCCGTACGACGTGGTGGTCGCGACCGAGTTCAGGCCGAACCCGCCGACGCGCACCGTCAACGTCCATAAAGTTGGCGCCGACGAGATGATCCTCGACGTGGGCCCCGCCGCAACCGAGGCGCTGGCGGACGTGCTGAAGACCTGCCGCACGCTCGTCTGGAACGGCCCGCTCGGCGCTTTCGAGACGCCGCCGTTCGACGCGGCGACGGTCAGCCTGGCCAGGACGGCGGCGGCGCTGACCCGGGAGGGATCGCTGGTGTCGGTCGCCGGCGGCGGCGACACGGTCGCGGCGCTGAACCAGGCCGGCGTGGCGGACGACTTTACCTTCGTGTCGACCGCGGGCGGCGCGTTCCTGGAATGGATGGAAGGCAAGGAACTGCCAGGAGTTGCGGCGTTGACCCCGTGATGTCGCATGCTTATGTTGAACATGTTTAACAGAGGCGAAGATGCTGGGGATCAGGCTTAGCGAAGATGCGGAGCGGCGATTGGCTCGTCATGCGCGTGAGGCCGGTCGGCCTAAGAGCGTCGTCGCGCGAGACTGGATTTTGGACCGTCTCGAACGTGAAGAGGTTGACGAGCAGATACGTCGCGCCGCAGCGCTCCATGCAGCGCATGCCACCGACGCAGATCGTCGAGTGGCGGAGGCGGCGAGCGATGCCTTTTCGCGGCTCCTTGACGCTGAGGACGGTGGGTATGATTGGGGTCCCGAAGGTCCACCGCCAGTACGATGAAGCGAGGTGACCTGATCCTTGTGCGGGAACCGAACACGCCGGCGGGCAAGCCGCGCCCCTATGTCGTCGTCCAGCGCGATAGTGCCCTCGACGCGCCGATCAGGGTGACCGGGTGCCCGCTTACGTCGCATTTGCGCGGTGCGGAGGGGCAGCGGCCCTTTGTCGCACCGACTGCCGCCAACGGCCTGCGCCTGCCGAGCGAGGTGCAAGTGGACCTTATCTACACCCACCCGGTCGAGCGCATCGATGGCGTGATTGGAAGCCTCGATGTCGCCACCATGCAGGCAATCGACATCGCCTTGCGCCGATGGCTGGCGCTCTAACAATCAACTCAGGGACGAACGACATGAACACTGCCGAGATGACTGCGAAAATCGCCGCGGGCAATGGCTTTATCGCCGCGTTGGACCAGAGCGGCGGGTCCACGCCCAAGGCGCTTAAGGGCTATGGCATCGAGGAAGGCGCCTGGTCGAGCGACGAGGAGATGTTCGCGCTGATCCACGACATGCGCTCGCGGATCATCAAGGCCGGGTGCTTCAACGGCGACAAGGTGATCGGCGCGATCCTGTTCGAGCGGACCATGGACGGCCAGGTGGACGGCAAGCCGGTGCCGCAGGCGCTGATCGAGAAAGGCGTGGTGCCCTTCATCAAGATCGACAAGGGGCTGGAGGCGGAAGCGAACGGCGTTCAGCTGATGAAGCCGATGCCGGAGCTGGACCAGTTGCTCACCCGCGCCAAGGGCCTGGGCGTGTTCGGCACCAAGGAACGGTCGGTGATCAACCTCGCCAACCGCGAGGGCATTGCCGCGATCGTCCGCCAGCAGTTCGAAGTCGGCCAGCAGGTGCTCGCCCACGGCCTGGTGCCGATCATCGAGCCGGAAGTGAACATCAAGAGCCCGGAGCGCGCCAAGGCGGACGAGATGCTGCGCGACGAGCTGCTGAAGGCGCTCGATGCGATGCCCGGTAGCGACAAGGTGATGCTGAAGCTGTCGATCCCGGCTCAGCCCGGACTGTTCGATGCGCTGGTCGATCATCCGCGCGTGCTTCGGGTGGTCGCACTATCGGGTGGCTTTGCCCGCCCTGAAGCCTGTGCCGAACTCGCCAAGAACCGCGGCATGATCGCAAGCTTCAGCCGCGCGCTGCTCGAGGACCTGCGCTACCAGATGAGCGACGAGGAGTTCGGCGCGTCGCTGGGCAGCGCCATCGACGAAATCCATCAGGCCTCAACCAACAAAAGCCTGGTCGACGCGTGAAGCTGGGCCGGGGGCTGCTCGGGCTGGCGGCCGTCCTGCTGCTGGCGACCGCGCTGTTCCACGGCAGCGGCGGCAGCATGGTGTCAAGCTGGCTCACCGGCCAGCGCGGCGAGATGCTGCAGGCGCTCTGGTATTTGCCGTCGCTCGACTGGCTGGTCGTTGCGCTGGTCTGGGCATTCGTTGCCGCTCGTCCCTCGGGACCGGCCGCGACGCTCGCCTTGATCCTGGCTCTGCTTCCGGCTGGCGCCGCCCTGCTCGTCAGCGGCGCGGTCGGCTGGGGCTTTCCCGGCGTCTGGATGCTGGCCGGGGCCGCAGTGCTCGGAGCGGCCGGCTCGGCCAAGCTCCGGAACGCACAAAGGTAACAAAGGTCACGGGACGTCAGGCGTGCAGGTTGTGCAGGATGTGCGGCTGAACTCGAAAGATTGGGTGATCTTCACGACTCAAAGGGCTGTTCGGCCCCGTTAGGCTAACGCGCAGCGACGCGAGTAGGACAGCGAAACTTCAGACTCGCTCCGTTTCGGATCGATTGTCGCTTGCCCGTGCGCAGTGCCGCGTCAGTCTGTCCTTCGCAGCAGGGGGAGCGGCGGTGGAGCAAACGATCATCAGGTTCAGGCCCAGCACATCGCGCTGGCTGGTCGGAAGCTTCGCGGGCTGGACGAGCCTGATCCTGTGTGCGGTTGGCGTCGGTGTCGTGCTGATCGCGATGCGCTGGTGGCGCAATGTCGGCTCGCGCTACGAGCTGACCGATCAGCGCCTGCGGCTGCGGCTCGGCATCATCTTCCAGAAGGAGGATGAGATCGAGCTGTTCCGCATCCGCGAGCTCGGCATGGATTGTTCGCTGCTGAACCGGATGGCCGGGATCGGTACCATTTCAATCCGGTCCACGGACGCCACGACGCACCGCGCGCCCTATTATCTGCCCGACATCCCGGCCGCCTCGGAGATACGGGAGACGATGCGGACGCTCGTCAATCGCTCGCGCGGGCGGAACCGGGTGCGTGAGGTAGAGACGGGAGGTGCGTTCTAGCTATTCTGCTCGTCATCCCCGCGAAAGCGGGGACCCAGAATGGAGTAGTGAAGAAAGAAGAAGCTGGTTCCCCCCTTTCGCGGGGATGACGAAGAGAGGTGCTCAAGCACCCCAAGCGTCGCGATAGACCCTGAGGAAGTTGCCGCCGAATAATTTCTCCAGCCGGGACGTCGACCAGCCGCGGCGGGCGAGGGCGTCGGCGAGGCGCTGGAAGCGGTCGAGGCTGTTATAGTCGGCGACAAGCGGGAAGACGTCCGGCCCCTCGCCCGGTGCCGCGATGCCGGCGTCCGCGCGGGTCTTATGCCATTCGCGGTTCTGCCGGCGCGCTTCGTCGTCGATCACGCGGGCGAGCACGCCATTGTCGGTGCCAATGCCGATGTGATCCTCGCCGGCAACCTTGGCGACATGCTCGATGTGCCGGATCAGGTCTTCGCCCTTCGGTTGGCTGTCGAGGGTCAGGAACGGCATGAAATAGACGCCGATCACGCCGCCCTTGTGGGCGACCGCCTTGATCGTCTCGTCGGCGGTGTTGCGGGGATGGTCGGTGAGCGCTCGGGCGGCGGTGTGGCTGATGACGAGCGGGCGCTTGGCGTGCGCCGCCGCCTCGGCCATCGTGCGGGCGCCGCCATGGCTCAGGTCCAGCAGCAGCTTCTCGGCCTCGATGCGCTCGATCGTCGCACGGCCGAGTTTCGACAATCCGGCATTGGCCGGCTCGAGCGACCCGTCTCCGCACAGATTGCGATTATTGTAGGTCAGCTGGACGGTCATCACGCCGTCCTTCTTCAGCTGCGCCAGCCGATCGAGCACCGGGCCCACCATGCAAGTGTCCTGCGTGCCGATGAGCACGCCGAATTTGCCTTCGCGCTTGGCCCTCACGATATCAGCTGCCGTGCGGACGAGGATCAGCCGGTCGGTGTTGGCGGCGAGCTCGTCCTGTTTCTCCTTGATGGCCTTTTGGTAGTCGCCCCAGGGATCGGCGACATTGCCGACCGGGAAGACGGTATCGCGCAGCATGGTTACGCCGGTGGCCTGCATCTCCTTCCATGCGCGGTCGCTCAGCCGTGCGACGCCGTTCGGACCATAGGGATCGCGCACGCCGCCCAGAGCATCGATGACGATGGCGCGGCCATACCATCCGCGGCCGCCCTGCGCGAAGGCGGGGCGGGCAACCGCCGCTGCCGCGGCCCCAAGGATCATCGACCGGCGACTGACGCGCATATGCATTCTCCCCATGATTTGTGCCGGTGTGCGCTGCCGCCCTGATGCCGACAAGTGCCGAAAGTCAGGCTCGGATCTGCTTAGAGTTCTTCGATCAACCGCCGCAGAGCCTTGGCGTCGGAGATGGCGTGCGCGTGGATGTCGTTGTTGAAATAGGCCCAGACCGTGCGGCCTTTCGCCTCCTCGGCGCGCATCCATTCGGCCCAGCCGGCCAGCGCTTCTTCGGAGTAGCGGCCCCAATATTTGCCTGAGGCGCCGTGGAAGCGGACATAGGCAGTGGTGCCGGCCGCTCCGCGTTGCGTGGCCAGTCCGGGCATGTCGTGGGCGCAGAAGCCGATGCCGCGGCTGTCGAGCAGGGCCAGCACCTCCGGCTCCAGCCAGCTCGGCTCGCGAAACTCGAAGACATGGGTGAGGTCGGCGGGCAGCAGGTCCAGGAAGCGTTCCAGGCGGTCGCGATCGAAGCGCCAGCGGGGCGGCAGTTGGTAGAGGATCGGGCCGAGCCTCTCACCCAGATTGCGCGCACGGCCCAGGAACTCGGCCATGCTCTCGTCGCAGTCCTTCAGCTTGCGCATGTGGGTGATGAAGCGCGGCGCTTTGATCGCGTAGCAAAAGCCTGGGGTCGCCTGGTCTCGCCATTTGGCTAAGGTGCTCGCTTCGGGCAGGCGGTAGAAGCTGGCGTTCACCTCGACCGTGTCGAAATGCGCCGCATAGTGATCGAACCAGCGCTTGACGGGAAGGCGATCGGGATAGAACACCCCGCGCCAATGCCGGTAGTTCCAGCCGGAGCAGCCGATACGGATCATCGATGGTCAACGAGTCATTCGCCGAACTGTTCGCGCGCGACGAAGAGCGCGGACCTTGCCAGCTTTACCTGATCTCGCCGCTGGAAGTGGGCGGTGCCTTTCCCGAGCGTCTGAAGCGGGCGCTGGACGCGGCGCCGGTCGCCGCGTTCCAGTTCCGGGTAAAGGGCGTGGACCAGCATCAGGCCGCGGCGATGGCCGAGCCGCTGCTCACGATCTGCAAGGAGCGGGACGTCGCCTTCATCGTCAACGACTCGATCAGCTTGGCGAAGCGGATCGGGGCGGACGGTGTCCATCTCGGTCAGGATGACGGCGATCCGCGTGACGCCCGGCGCGTGCTCGGGCCCGGGGCCCAGATCGGCGTCACGGCGCATGACAGCAAGCATCTGGCGATGGAGGCCGGGGAGGCGGGCGCCGACTATGTGGCGTTCGGCAGTTTCTATCCGACGACCACCAAGGAAGTGCGCCATCATCCGGAGCCGGCAATCCTTGGCTGGTGGTCGACGATCTTCGAGATACCGTGCGTCGCGATCGGCGGCATCACGCCTGTCAATGCGCGGCCGCTGATCGAGGCCGGCGCGGATTTTCTGGCGGTGTGCGGTGGGGTGTGGAACGCGCCCGAAGGCGAGGCAGCGGCGGTGAAGAGGTTCGCCGAACTGTTCGGCTAGGCGGCGCTCGGCCGGTTTCCGCGGTCGTTGGCGACGTGGAAGCGGGCGGCGAACTGCTCCACGCTGGGGCAGCCGACGGGGCGGTAGATGCGCAGCTCAAGCCCGTCGGAGCGGGCGATGCCGAACCGGCCCGCCGCCGGAGCAGTCGGATTGGTCCTATCGTCGTTGGCGAAGCTACGCACGTGATCAACTCCTATGGCGGGGCCGATACGCTGGTCCTGCCGAGTCGTATTGCACAGAAGCGACGAATCCGCTGTGACGGGCGACAAAGCTGCACGTCTGGAAAGAATGGCCGCACCTCGCGTTTGACCTGGATCAAATAAGGAGGTGCGCACGCGTGCAGAAGATCCTGATGCTGTTGGGAGTGGGTTCGGTTTCGGCCATGGCGGCGGCGTTGTCGGCGCAGCCGGCAAGGCAGGCGCCCCCGGCAGAGACCAACCAGGCCGTGACGTCCGATCCTGGTATCGACCGCACGATCATGCACGTTCAGGTGATCCTCGACCGGCTGGGTTTCTCCCCCGGCGTGATCGACGGCAAGGAAGGCGAGTCGCTGAAGCTTGCCCTGCGCGGGTTCCAGCAAGCGCGCGGGCTGCAGGTAACCGGCAAGATCGACCAGCCGACGCTGCGAACTCTCCATCAATATCGTGCCATTCGCCCGACGACCTTGGTCCGCATCTCCCAGATCGACCTCGCAGGGCCGTTCACCAATCCCATCCCGAAGGATCCGGAGCAGCAGGCGAAGCTGCCTTGTCTCTGCTACCGGACGGCGCTCGAGAAGATCGCCGAGCGCTTTCACACCACGCCCGCGACGCTGCTGGCGCTGAATAGCCCCGACACGCCGTTGCGCGCCGGCCAGCCGATCGTGGTGCCGAGCGCGCTACCCTATACGCGCGACTATAAGGTCAAGGACGAGAAGGCGCGCGAGCTGCTGTCCGCGCTCAACGTCAATGCCGAGCAGCCGCAGGGCGACCGCGTGGTGGTCGACAAGTCGGACGGCGTGCTGCGCGTCTTCAACGGCGAGCGGCTAATCGCGCAGTTCCCGGCGACGATGGGATCGGAACGCGATCCGCTGCCGCTCGGCGAGTGGAAGATCACCGCGCACAGCTATATGCCCCCCTGGCATTATCAGCCGGCAATCCTGAAGAAAGCGGACAAGAGCGATCCCGAGCTGATGATCAAGCCGGGACCGAATAATCCGGTCGGCGTCGCCTGGCTCGACCTGTCCAAGGAACATTATGGCATCCACGGCACGGCCGACCCGAACACCATCGGCCGGGCGGAATCGAACGGCTGTATCCGCTTGACCAACTGGGACGTGGCGCGTCTATCGCTGATGGTGAAGCCCGGCACACGGGCGACCTTTCAGGAGTAGCCCTTGACGCGCCTCGGCTGGATCCTGCTGCTGCTGTTTGTGCTGGCAGGGGTGGCGCTCGGGCTGATGCTGAACCCCGGCGGCGAGGCAGATGAGCCGGCGCCTTCGGTCGCTGCCGCGCCGGCGGACGGCCTCGTCATCCCCGTTGCAGGCATCAAGCCGCAGCAGCTGACCGACAGCTGGGGTGACAGCAGAGGCGGGGGGTCACGCCGGCATAATGCCATCGACATCATGGCGCCCAAGGGCACACCCGTGGTCGCCGCGGCGCCGGGCCTGGTCGAGAAGCTGTTCGACAGCGTCAATGGCGGGCGCACCGTCTATGTCCGCAGCAATGACGGCACCACCGTCTATTACTATGCGCATCTCGACAGCTATCGCTACGGGCTGCGGGAAGGGCAGCGGGTCGGCGCCGGCGACGTGATCGGCACGGTGGGCTCCACCGGCAGCGCGAGCGAGGATGGGCCGCACCTTCATTTCGAGGTGAAGCGGATGGATCGCGGCGAACGCTGGCATCAGGGGCGGGAGGTAAATCCCTATCCGCTGCTTGCCGGCAAAGCCGCCGCTCGCTAGAGGCCGCGCCACTTTCCAGTCTTTCTCAAGGTCGGTCACATGAAGATCAGCGGCGTGGACATCCGTCCCGGCAACATCATCGAATTCGAGGGCGGGCTGTGGCGCGCGGTCAAGATCCAGCATACGCAGCCGGGCAAGGGCGGCGCCTATATGCAGGTCGAGATGAAGAACCTGATCGACGGCCGCAAGACCAACAACCGCTTCCGCTCGGACGAGCGGGTCGAGCGGGTCCGGCTCGACACCAAGGACTTTCAGTTCCTTTATCGCGACGGCGACATGCTCGTCTTCATGGACAAGGACAATTACGACCAGATCTCGCTGCCGGCCGACATGCTGGGCGACGAGGAGGCGTTCCTGCAGGACGGCATGGACGTGGTGCTGGAGCTGCACGAGGAAAAGCCGATCTCCGTGCAGCTGCCCGATCAGATCGAAGCGACCATCGTCGAGGCCGACGCAGTGGTGAAGGGGCAGACGGCCTCCTCCAGCTACAAGCCCGCCGTGCTCGACAATGGCGTGCGCGTGATGGTGCCGCCGCACATCGCCAGCGGAACCCGGATCGTGGTCGATGTTTACAACAAGGAATATGTCCGCCGCGCGGACTAAGCTGTGAGAGCGTAACCTAGACCCGCTCGTGTCGAGCGAAGTAGAGATACGCTTGTCATTGCACCAATGTCTCTCGACTTCGCTCGAGACGAACGGAGTTTGGCATTGCCCAGTCATTCAGGCCTTTTGACCGTCATGGAGCGCGCCGCGCGCAAGGCGGCGCCGCGGCTGCGGCGCGACTTCAACGAAGTGCAGCATTTGCAGGTCTCACGCAAAGGCCCGGCCGATTTCGTCAGCCAGGCGGATCAGCGCGCCGAGCGCACGCTCTATGAGGAACTGAAAAAGGCGCGGCCCGACTGGGGTTTCCTGATGGAAGAAGCGGGCGAGATCGAAGGCGATCCGTCCAAGCCGCGTTGGATCGTCGATCCCTTGGACGGCACCTCCAACTTCCTGCACGGCATTCCGCACTTCGCCATCTCGATCGCGGTGCAGGAGCCGTCCGGCGAAGTGACCAGCGGCATCGTCTATCAGCCGCTGACCGACGAGAGCTTCTGGGCGGAAAAGGGCAGGGGCGCCTGGCTGCAGGATCAGCGCCTGCGCGTGTCCTCGCGCCGCGACTTGGCCGACGCGCTCATCGCGACCGGCATCCCGTACAAGGGCCATGGCGACTTGGCGCAGTGGAGCCGCATCTTCGGCGCGGTGGCGCCTGAAGTTGCCGGCATCCGGCGGCTGGGATCGGCGGCGCTAGATCTCGCCTGGGTGGCGGCCGGGCGATATGACGGCTTCTGGGAGAGCGGCCTTCAGCCTTGGGACGTGGCGGCCGGCGTGCTGCTGGTCCGCGAGGCGGGCGGCTTCGTCACCGACTTTCGCGGCGGCGAGCGGATCATGGAGCGCAACGAATTCCTCGCCGCGAACGACGGCCTCCACTCCCGCCTACACAAGCTGGTCGCGGGCGCACTGCGCTGATCATTTTTCACGCGTCATTCCTGCGAAAGCGGGAACCCAGATTTCTTGTGGCCCTTCGGGCGGCTGGGCCCCTGCTTTCGCGGGATGACGAAATCAGACAAACGGCCCCGCCGCCTCCCTTAGCGGTTGGTGCGGTTGTCTATGTTGACATGGTCGTGGCGCTTGCGCGGGATCAGTCCCGCCAGGCCGAGCAGGCCGAGCAGGCCCCAGGGGAAGTCGTTATCGTCTTCCGGCGGCGGCGTTCCATAGGACGTGTCGACCGCGGCATTCGACTGGGCCGAGGCCATTCCGGGCACGAACAGGGCGGTGGCGATTGCGAAGGCTAACAGTGGCTTTCTCATCTCGGCGATCCTCGATCAGCGGTTGACGTGATGGGTGTCGTTGCGCCGGCGCAGGCCGAGCAGACCGGCAAGCCCGAGCAGGCCCAGCAGACCGATCGGGAAATCGTCGCCTTGCCCCTCGGAATAGCGTTCCTGCGTTTCGGTTGCGGTGCTGGTGTCGTTGCCGGTCTGCTGCGCCATTGCAGCGGCCGGCAGCGCCAATGCTGCAAGCAGCACGGGAGCAAATATCTTCATGGCATCCTCCTGTTCACGACCGCCCGCAGGCGGCGTGCGGGTCGGAACGGGTGGTGCGAGTCCGGGGTTCCATTCCGTGGCGGGTCGAAACTGTTGCGTCGCACCAAGCAGCGGCCTAGATGCCCGCCCAAGTTCCTGTCGGAGTTCCCTTGATGGCGTCCGTCGCCGCCGGCTATCTGCCGATCCTATTATTCCTGGGCGTGGCGCTGCTGCTGTCCAGCGCATTCGTGTTCCTGCCGATCGTGGCCGCGCGCTTTACCGGCTCGCACAAGCCGTATCCGGAAAAGCTCAGCGAATATGAGTGCGGCTTTCCGGCCTTTGAGGACAGCCGCAGCCAGTTCGACGTGCGCTTCTATCTGGTCGCCATTCTGTTCATAATCTTCGACCTGGAAGCGGCCTTCCTCTTTCCCTGGGCGGTTTCTCTGATGGGCACCGGCTGGGCGGCCTGGTGGGCGATGATGATCTTCCTGGGCGAGCTGGTGCTCGGCTATATCTATGCGTGGAAGAAGGGAGCGCTCGAATGGGAGTGATGCTCTCGCCGGCCGAAAACAAGTTCCCGTCTGAGGGGACGCTGCCGGACCAGAACTATTTCAACGACCTCAACTCCGAGCTGTCGGACAAGGGCTTTCTCGTTACCTCGACCGAGGACCTGTTCCAATGGGCGCGGACTGGGTCGCTGTGGTGGATGACCTTTGGCCTTGCCTGCTGCGCGGTCGAGATGATCCACGTCAACATGCCGCGTTACGATCTGGAGCGGTTCGGCGTTGCCCCACGCGCCTCCCCGCGCCAGTCCGACGTGATGATCGTCGCGGGCACGCTCTGCAACAAAATGGCTCCCGCGCTGCGCCGGGTCTATGACCAGATGTCGGAGCCCAAATACGTGATTTCGATGGGATCCTGCGCGAACGGCGGCGGCTATTACCATTATAGCTACTCGGTGGTGCGCGGCTGCGACCGCATCGTGCCGGTGGACATTTATGTGCCAGGCTGCCCGCCGACGGCCGAGGCCTTGCTCTACGGCATCATGCAGCTGCAGCGAAAGATACGCCGCGAGGGGACGATCGAGCGGTGAGGGCGCAGACTGAAATCCTCCCCGGGACGGGGAGGGGGACCATGCGGAGCATGGTGGAGAGGTCCCTCCACCTGTGCCGGTCCCTGCCCCCCCTCCACCACGCGCTGGCGCGCGCGGTCCCCCTCCCCGTGCCAGGGAGGATCGGATGCTGAGCCCGGCCCCACGCATCGCGTCGAATGAGGGCGTGATCGACGCTGTCCGGTCTGCACTGGGCGGGGCGGTGCTCGATGCCGTCGAGCACGTGTACGAGGTCACGCTGATCGTCGATCGCGACAGCCTGGTTGAGACGATGAGGACGCTGCGCGACCAGTTCGCCTATCAGCAGCTGATGGAGATTGCCGGCGTCGACTATCCGTCGCGGCCCGAGCGGTTCGAAGTCGTCTATCACCTGCTTTCGGTGACCAGGAACCACCGAATCCGCGTCAAGGTTTCGACGGACGAGGACACGCCGGTGCCGAGCGTGACGGGCCTGTGGCCAGTCGCCGGCTGGCTCGAGCGGGAGGCGTACGACATGTATGGCATCCTGTTCGACGGCAATCCGGACCTGCGCCGCATCCTCACCGACTATGGCTTTCGCGGGCATCCGCTGCGCAAGGACTTCCCGATGACGGGCTATGTCGAGATGCGCTATTCCGAAGAGCATAAGCGCGTCATCTACGAGCCGGTGAAGCTGGCGCAGGACTTCCGGGCGTTCGACTTCACCTCGCCTTGGGAAGGCGCCGAATATGTGCTGCCGGGCGACGAAAAGGCCGTGCCGGAAGCCAAGGGTGCGCCGACGCCCCTGACCGCGGATCAGATATCGAAGGCAGGAACCGTCACCAGCACTGCCGCGAAGCCGCCGGTCGAGGAAGTAAAGGTCACCGAGTCGGTCAAGGAGACGGGCGCCGGCCAGCCGCACCCCGGCAACCAGCCGCAGGAAAAGCCGGTGCAGAAGGACGGCGCTCCCGCCGAGCCGCCTGCCGACAAGGCGCAGCCGGAGACCGCCGAGCCGGTCCCGCCGCGCACCACCGACCTGCCGGAGGGCAAGAATGGCTGAGATTACGCGTTCCCCGGCGCAGGCCGGGGTCCAGCTCACGCGCCGTGAGCCAGGAGTAAACTGGGCCCCGGCCTTCGCCGGGGAACAGAGTGTTGTGTACGAGGTGCGTCATGGCTGAGGCACTCGACACCCTTCGGCGCGAGATCGAACCCGGCGACCAGAATGCCGGCGACGTCGAGATTCAGAATTACACGATCAACTTCGGCCCGCAGCATCCGGCTGCGCACGGCGTGCTGCGCCTGGTGCTGGAGCTGGACGGCGAGATCATCGAGCGGGTCGACCCGCATGTCGGCCTGCTTCATCGCGGCACCGAGAAGTTCATCGAGAACAAGACCTACCTACAGTCGGTACCCTATTTCGACCGGCTCGATTACGCGTCGCCGATGAGCCAGGAATATTCCTACGTCCTGGCGATCGAGAAATTGCTCGACCTCGAAGTCCCGCTGCGGGCGCAATATCTCCGCGTGTTCTGGGCCGAGCTGACGCGCATCAAGAACCATTTGCTGAACCTCGGCTCGCACATCATGGACGTCGGCGCGATGACGCCGAACCTGTGGCTGTTCGAGCTGCGCGAAGACCTGATGAACTTCTATGAGCGGGTGTCGGGCGCGCGCATGCATGCGGCCTATTTCCGCCCGGGCGGGGTGCATCAGGATGCGCCGCTGAAGCTGCTCGCGGACATTGGCGACTGGCTCGACAAGCGCCTGCCGCGCCTGTTCGGCGACGCGATCAGCCTGGTCGCCGACAACCGCATCTTCAAGCAGCGCAACGTCGACATCGCGACCGTCAGCAAGGAAGACGCGCTCGCCTGGGGCTTTTCCGGGCCCATGATCCGCGGCGCGGGCATTCCGTGGGATCTGCGCAAGTCGCAACCCTATGACGTGTACGACCGGATGGACTTCGAGGTGCCGGTCGGCACCCGTGGCGATTGCTACGACCGGTTCATGGTGCGCGTTCAGGAAGTCTATCAATCCGCGCGGATCATGAAGCAGTGCCTGAACGAGATGCCGGACGGGCCGATCGCCAGCCTCGACCGCAAGGTGGTGCCGCCGAAGCGCGGCGAGATGAAGCGCTCGATGGAAGCGCTGATCCACCACTTTAAGCTCTACACCGAAGGCTTTCACGTGCCGGCCGGCGAAGTCTATGTCGCGACCGAAAGCCCCAAGGGCGAGTTCGGCGTGTATCTGGTCTCCGACGGCTCGAACAAACCCTGGCGCTGCAAGATCCGCCCGACCGCCTTCAGCCACCTCCAGGCGATGGATTTCATGTGCAAGGGCCATATGCTGGCGGACGTGACCGCGGTGCTGGGCGCGATCGATATCGTTTTTGGTGAATGTGATCGTTGATGGCTGACGCAGTTCAAATCCCGGACGAGGCCGAGGTCCGCGCGCGTTGGGGCGCGTTCGGCTGGACCGCCGCCAATGAGGAGAAGGCGCGCGAGATCATCGGTCGCTATCCGGCGGGGCGGCAGCAATCGGCGATTATGCCTTTGCTGTTCCTGGCGCAGAATCAGGTCGGCGTTGAGACGAACACGGCCGGCTGGCTGCCGATCCCGGTGATCGAGTTCGTCGCCAGGTTCCTCGATATGCCGTTCATCCGGGCATACGAAGTCGCGACCTTCTACACCATGTACAATCTGGGGCCGGTGGGTCGCTTCCATGTGCAGGTTTGCGGGACGACGCCGTGCATGCTGCGCGGCTCCGACGACGTGTTCCGGGCGTGCCATGAGCGCGGGCTGAAGAAGGGCTCGACCACCGCGGACGGGCTGTTCACGCTGAGCGAGGTCGAGTGCCTCGGCGCATGCGCCAATGCGCCGATGGTGCAGATCAACGACGACAATTACGAAGACTTGACGTTCGATAGCACGCTGGCCGTGCTCGACGCGCTGGCGAGGGGCGAGCAACCGAAGACCTTGTCGCAGATCGGCCGCCAGACCAGCGCGCCTGAGGGTGGGCCGACCACGCTGCAGGCGATGGTCTCGGAAAATCACGATTACAGGTCGGAGTGGGCGGCGTGACGCGCAGCTTCTCCGTCATTGCGAGCGCAGCGAAGCAATCCAGTGCGGCGCCCCGCTCTCCGGATTGCCGCGTCGCTGCGCTCCTCGCGATGACGAGTATATTTGAGGTTTCGGCACGTGCTCGCTGACAAGGACCGCATCTTCACCAACCTCTACGGCTATCAGGATTGGCGCATCGACGCGGCCATCGCCCGTGGCGATTGGGACGATACCAAGAGCCTGATGCTGAAGGGTCAGGACGGCATCATCGATGAGGTGAAGGCATCGGGGCTGCGCGGGCGGGGCGGGGCCGGCTTCCCCACGGGAATGAAGTGGAGCTTCATGCCCAAAGAGCCGAAGCCCGGCAAACCGAGCTTCCTCGTCATCAACGCCGACGAGTCCGAGCCGGGCAGCTGCAAGGATCGCGAGATCATCCGCCACGATCCGCACAAGCTGATCGAAGGCGCGCTGATCGCCGGCTTCGCGATGCGGGCCCGGGCGGCCTATATCTACATCCGCGGCGAATATATCCGCGAGGCGGAGACGCTGTTCGCGGCCGTGGCCGAAGCCTATGACCGCGGCTTTCTCGGCAAGAACGCGGCGGGCTCCGGCTACGACTTCGACGTGTTCGTCCACCGCGGCGCCGGCGCCTATATCTGCGGCGAAGAAACCGCGATGATCGAGAGCCTGGAGGGCCATAAGGGCCAGCCGCGGTTGAAGCCGCCCTTTCCGGCGGGCGCGGGTCTCTATGGTTGCCCGACGACGGTCAACAATGTCGAATCCATCGCGGTGGTGCCGACGATCCTGCGGCGCGGCGCGGCCTGGTTCGCCAGCTTTGGGCGGCCGAAGAACGAAGGCACCAAGCTTTTCCAGATCAGCGGCCATGTGAACAGGCCGACCGTCGTCGAAGAGGCGATGAGCATCCCGTTCCGAGAGCTGATCGAGAAGCATTGCGGCGGCATTCGCGGCGGCTGGGACAATCTGCTGGCGGTGATCCCCGGCGGCTCGTCCGTGCCCCTGGTGCCAGCGCACGAGATTATCGACTGCCCGATGGACTTCGATGCTTTGAAGGACCTGAAATCCGGCCTTGGCACCGCCGCGATCATCGTCATGGACAAGTCGACCGACATCGTCCGCGCGATCAGCCGCCTCAGCTATTTCTACAAGCATGAGAGCTGTGGCCAGTGCACGCCGTGCCGCGAAGGCACCGGCTGGATGTGGCGCGTGATGGAGCGCTTACGCGAAGGCAATGCCGAGATCGAAGAGATCGACATGCTGGAGGAAGTCACCAAGCAGGTCGAAGGCCACACCATCTGCGCGCTCGGCGACGCCGCCGCCTGGCCGATCCAGGGTCTAATCCGCCACTTCCGCCCCGAGATCGAGCGCCGCATTATCGAGAAGCGCGGCGCGTCCCTACTGGCCCAGGCCGCGGAATAGACTCCTCTTTCCAAAGCCCTGCCTCGGGCGCATGATGTGTGCGCAACGAACGGGCGTTTCGACGCTCGAAATGGAGGAGGGTTCAGATGGGGAAGCTGCTCATTCTCGGCATTCTGGCAGTTTCAGCGTCGGCGCCGCCGGCTCAGGCGAACATTCCCAGCCCGGCCAAGGCTGCTGCCGAACTGGGCAAGTGCATCGTCAAGGCGGACCGGGGTGCGGCCGTTTCGCTCCTCAAGACCCTGCCGCTCTCGGGCAACCAGGTCGACTGGTCGGCGGCTTCGCTCGGTGGAGCCGGCAAGTGCCGGAACGCCGCTACGGAGACAGTCTCGATTTCGGCTTTGCGCGGCGGCATCGCGCAGGAGCTATACAAGCGGGACTTTGCCGATTTTGGCATGCAGCCCCAGCGGGCCGTCTATGACCTCGCAAGCTTCAAGCTACCGGTCGAAAAGGATCTCATGGGCGCGGAGGATCCTGCCAAGACGCTGTTCCTCACCGCCGATTGCGTGGCGCGCAGCAATCCGCAGGGCGCCGAGAAGCTGATCAAGAGCGAGCCCGCGTCCGAAGTCGAAGGCCGGATTTTCGACTCTCTGGCGCCGTGGCTCTCCGCCTGCCAAGGCGCGGCGCGCATGGCCTATGGCCGTGGCGAGCTAAGGAGCGCGATCGCGCAGGCCGCTTATCACGTGTCGGCGCGCTATTGGGCGGGCCAGATGACCAACAAGGGTCCGGAACTGGGACCCGAAGGGTTGCGGTAAACAGCCGTTCCGGGCGCAGGCCGGGGCCTAGTCGCCACCGCCAACGCTCCCCGGCCCTTACCGGGGAGCAAGCATGTGGTTCGACCCTTGCCCCGCCCGGAACCCCCGTCTAGAGGCTCGGCCCGGAGCCTGATTTCTAATGCCTAAACTCACCGTCGACGGGATCGAGGTCGAAGTCCCTCAGGGCGCGACCATACTCCAGGCCTGCGAAGCCGCGGGCAAGGAAATCCCGCGCTTCTGCTATCACGAGCGCCTCGCCATTGCCGGCAATTGCCGCATGTGTCTGGTCGAGGTGAAACCGGGGCCGCCCAAGCCCCAGGCCAGCTGCGCGCTGCCCGCCGCCGACAATCAGGAAGTCCGCACCGACAGCCTGATGGTCAAAAAGGCGCGGGAAGGGGTGATGGAGTTCCTCCTGATCAACCACCCGCTCGACTGCCCGATCTGCGATCAGGGCGGCGAGTGCGACCTGCAGGACCAGGCCATGGCCTATGGCCGCGGCTTTTCGCGCTTCGACGAGAATAAGCGCGCGGTCACCGACAAATATATGGGCCCGATCATCAAGACCTCGATGAACCGGTGCATCCAGTGCACGCGCTGCGTGCGCTTTGCCGAGCAGGTCGCGGGCGTCGAGGAGATCGGCGCGATCGGCCGCGGCGAGAATATGCAGATCACGACGTACCTCGAAAAGACGCTGACCAGCGAGCTGTCCGGGAATGTCGCCGATCTCTGCCCGGTCGGCGCGCTGCTGCAAAAGCCACAAAGCTTTGAGGCGCGGCCGTGGGAGCTGAAGAAGACGCCCTCCATCGACGTGCATGACGCGGTCGGATCGAACGTCCGGCTCGACAGCCGCGGGCGGCAGGTGATGCGCGTGCTGCCGCGCATCAACGAGGATGTGAACGAGGAGTGGCTGTCGGACAAATCGCGCCACGCTATCGATGGCATGGTCCGGCGCCGGTTGGACAAAGTGTTCGTGCGTCGGAACGGCAAGCTCGCACATGCGAGCTGGCAGGACGCGTTCGGCGAGATCGCGAAGCACGCGGATGGCGGCATGGCGGCGATTGCCGGCGACCTCGTCGACTGCGAGACCATGTATGCGGCGAAGGCGCTGCTGCGGTCCTTCGGTTCGTCGTTGCTCGAAGGGCGGCAGACGGGCTTGGCTTACGACACCAGCAGCCTTGCGGCGGTTAACTTCAACACGACTATCGCCGGCATCGAGGAAGCCGACGCGATCCTGCTGATCGGCACCAACCCGCGGCTCGAAGCGCCGCTGGTCAATACGCGCATCCGCAAAGCGATGCGTCGCGGTGCCCGGGTGTTTGGGATCGGCCCGGAGGTGGACCTCACCTATAAGGTGAACTGGCTCGGCAATGACGCGGCGCTCGTCGGCAAGCTGCCGGCGGAGGTAACCAACGCGTTCGCGGCGGCGTCGCGCCCGGCCGTGATTGTCGGAGGGGCTGGGCTGAAGGCGGCGCAAGGCGCGAGCCTGGCGCTGGCCAAGTCGCTGAACCTCGTTCGTCACGATTGGAACGGGTTCAACGCGCTGCATTTCTCCGCAGCACGGATGGGCGGGCTGATGCTCGGCTATGCGCAGCCCGGTGGCATCCGCGCGGTCTTCTCGGCGGCGCCGAAGCTCACTTTCCTGCTGGGCGCTGACGAAGTCGATTTCGGGCAGCTCGCCGGCAGCTTCAAAGTCTATATCGGTCATCACGGCGACAAGGGCGCTCACCACGCGGACGTGATCCTGCCCGCCGCATCCTATGTCGAAAAGAGCGGCACCTATGTGAACCTGGAAGGCCGGGTTCAGGTCGCACAGAAGGCTGTCTTCCCCCCCGGCGAAGCACGCGAGGATTGGAAAATCTTCCGGGCGCTGTCCGATGTGCTCGGCAAGCCGCTGCCGTTCGACACGCTCGAAGGCCTCCGCGCAGCAATGGTCGCCGAAGTACCCGCGCTCGGCCTTGACGGCGCGATCGCTCCGTTCGAATGGAGCCCGCCGTCGCTGTCCACCGAGGGCTCGGGCCCGATGTCCTACCCGATCGCCGACTTCTACATGACCAACGCGATCTGCCGTGCAAGCCCCACGATGCAACGCTGCTCGGCCGAGATCACGCACGGCCAGGACTTTGCGGAGGCGGCGGAGTGATGGGCACTTCTCAGATCCTCCCCGGGACGGGGAGGGGGACCATGCGCAGCATGGTGGAGGGGGGCCTCCACCTGCACCGGTCCCAGTCCCCCCTCCACCACCGCTTTGCGGCGGTCCCCTTCCCGTCCCGGGGAGGATCTGATGATGACTGACTTCTTCGCCTCCTATCTGGGCTATGAAGGCGGCTGGTTCGTAGCGACGCTGATCGGGATCTTGCTGATCGCGCTGCCGCTGATGCTGGCGGTGGCGATGATCATCTATGTCGATCGCAAGGTCTGGGCGGCGATGGCGCTACGGCGTGGGCCGAACGTAGTCGGGCCCTTCGGTCTGCTGCAGAGCTTTGCCGACGGGCTGAAGGTGTTCCTGCAGGAAACCATCATCCCGACAGCGGCGAACAAGGGCCTGTTCCTGCTGGCGCCGATTATCACCTTCACGGTGGCGCTGATGGCCTGGGCGGTGATCCCGTTCGGCCCGGAGATGGTGCTCGCCAACATAAATGTCGGGCTGCTCTACATTCTCGCCATCTCGTCCCTGGGCGTTTACGGAGTGATCATCTCGGGCTGGTCCTCCAACTCGAAATACCCGTTTTACAGTGCGTTGCGCGCCGCTGCTCAGATGGTGAGTTACGAGGTCTCCATTGGCTTCGTCCTGATCTCAGTCGTGCTCTGGGCCGGCACCTTTAACCTGCAGGGCATCATCGACGCGCAGCGTGGCCATATCTTCGGCATCTTCAACGGCTTCGTGCTGAACCCGCTGCTCTTTCCAATGTGGGTTGTGTTCCTGATCTCCTCCATGGCGGAGACGGCGCGGACGCCGTTCGACGTGACCGAAGCGGAGTCGGAACTGGTCGCCGGCTATCAGACAGAATATTCGTCGATGGCTTTCGCGCTCTTCTGGCTCGGCGAATACGCCAATGTGCTGCTGATGTGCGCGCTGAATGCCATCCTGTTCTGGGGCGGCTGGTTGCCGCCGCTCAACATCGACCTGATCCCCTGGTTCGACATTCCCGGCATCATCTGGCTATTCGCCAAGATCTTCTTCTTCTTCTTCATATTCAGCTGGGTCCGCGCGACCGTCCCGCGCTACCGCTACGACCAGATCATGCGGCTGGGCTGGAAGATCTTCCTGCCGCTGTCGATCATGTGGGTGTTCCTCGTGTCGGGCTTCCTGATGCTGACCCGCTACCAAGGTGTTTCATGAGCCTCGCCCAACACATCAAGGCGTTCACGCTATGGGAGTTTCTGAAGGCGCATGCGCTGACGCTGCGTTACTTCTTCAAGCCCAAGGCGACGATCAACTACCCCTATGAGCGCAACCCCTTAAGCCCGCGCTTCCGCGGCGAGCATGCGTTGCGCCGTTACCCGAACGGCGAAGAGCGCTGCATCGCCTGCAAGCTGTGCGAGGCGATCTGCCCGGCGATGTGCATCACGATCGAGTCGGAACCACGCGAGGACGGCAGCCGCCGCACCACGCGCTACGACATCGACATGACCAAGTGCATCTATTGCGGGCTGTGCCAGGAAGCCTGCCCGGTGGACGCCATCGTCGAGGGGCCGAACCTCGAATTCTCGACCGAGACGCGCGAGGAGCTGATCTACACCAAGGAGAAGCTGCTCGAGAATGGCGACCGCTGGGAGCGTTCGATCGCGGCGAACCTTGCCGCCGATGCGCCCTATCGTTAAGCGGCCCGCCAACCCATGATCCAGGCCGTCGCCTTCTACCTTTTTTCCGGTGTGATGATCCTGTCGGCGCTGCTGACGATCACCGCACGCAACCCGGTGCACAGCGTGCTGTGGCTGATCCTGGCGTTCTTCAACGCGGCCGGGCTCATGCTTCTGCTGGGCGCGGAGTTCATCGCGATGCTGCTGGTGATCGTCTATGTCGGCGCCGTTGCGGTGCTGTTCCTGTTCGTCGTGATGATGCTCGACATCGACTTCGCCGAGCTGCGGGCGGGCTTCACCCGCTACCTAGGCTTCGGCAGCGTGGTTGCGATCGCGCTGCTGGCGGAGATCATCATCGCCGTGACGATCCGCGGATCGGGCGCCATCGCGCTGGCCGGCCGGTCGGCGACGCCTGCCGGCATGTCGAACATCCAGGCGCTCGGGCAACTGCTTTACACGCGATACCTCTACATCTTCGAAGCCGCCGGCCTGGTGCTGCTGGTGGCGATGATCGGCGCGATCGTGCTCACCCACCGCGATCGCAAGGACTATAGGGCGCAAAACCCCGGCAAGCAGGTGCTGCGGCGCCCCGAGGACGCGACGCGCAACGTCAATCAGCCCGTCGGCGTGGGGGTGGAGCTGTGATGGCCCCCCTTCGCCCGTTCGCTTCGAGCGAAGTCGAGAAGCCGTCGTCGCTAACCAGGGTGTCTCGACTTCGCTCGACACGAACGGAGTTGTTCAAGTGATCGGCCTCAACCACTTCCTGACCGTCTCGGCGATCCTTTTCGTGCTGGGCGTTCTCGGCATCTTCCTCAACCGGAAGAACGTCATCGTCATCCTGATGGCGATCGAGCTGATCCTGCTTGCCGTGAACATCAACCTGGTCGCGTTCAGCGCCTATCTGGGCGACCTGGTCGGCCAGGTGTTCGCCATGTTCGTGCTGACCGTCGCCGCCGGTGAAGCGGCGATCGGGCTCGCCATCCTCGTTATCTACTTCCGCAACCGCGGCACCATCGCGGTCGACGACGCGAACCGGATGCACGGATGATCCAGGCAATCGTCTTCCTGCCGCTGCTGGCGGCGATCGTCTCTGGACTGGGTAATCGCGCCATCGGCAACACCGCCGCCAAGGCGATCACCACAGGCGCGCTGTTCATCTCATGCGCGCTCAGCTGGCCGATCTTCATCGGGTTCCTGACGCACACAGAGCACGCGCATGTCGCGCCGGTGCTGCAGTGGATCAGCTCGGGACCCTTCCAAGTCGATTGGGCGCTACGCGTCGATACGCTGACGGCGGTGATGCTGGTCGTAATCACGACCGTCTCCGCGCTCGTCCACCTCTATAGCTGGGGCTATATGGCGGAGGACGACAGCCAGCCGCGCTTCTTCGCCTATCTGTCGCTTTTCACCTTCGCGATGCTGATGCTGGTGACTGCCGATAACCTGGTCCAGATGTTTTTCGGCTGGGAAGGGGTGGGCCTCGCATCCTATCTGCTGATCGGCTTCTGGTACCATAAGCCGAGCGCCAATGCCGCCGCCATCAAGGCGTTCGTGGTTAACCGTGTCGGTGATTTCGGCTTCATGCTCGGCATTTTCGGCACCTTCTGGGTGTTCGGCACCGTCTCCATTCCGGAGATCCTCGAGCGCGCGCCGACCATGGCCGGCGCGACCGTCGGATTTCTAGGCGGTAGCGTCGACGTGATGACCTTGCTCTGCCTGCTGCTGTTCATCGGCGCGATGGGCAAGTCGGCGCAGCTTGGCCTCCACACTTGGCTGCCCGATGCGATGGAAGGTCCGACGCCGGTCTCCGCGCTGATCCACGCCGCGACGATGGTGACGGCGGGCGTGTTCATGGTCTGCCGCATGTCGCCGATGTTCGAGGCGAGCGACACGGCGCTGACGGTGGTCACGATCGTGGGCGCGGCGACGGCGCTGTTCGCGGCGACGGTCGGCACGACGCAGACCGACATCAAGCGCGTGATCGCCTATTCGACCTGCTCGCAGCTCGGCTACATGTTTTTTGCAGCCGGCGTCGGCGCCTATGGCGCGGCGATGTTCCACCTCTTCACCCACGCCTTCTTCAAGGCGCTGCTGTTCCTGGGCGCAGGCTCGGTGATCCACGCTATGCACCATGAGCAGGACATGCGCTTTTATGGCGGCTTGCGTAAGGAAATCCCGATCACCTTCTGGGCAATGACGCTCGGCACGCTAGCGATCACCGGTGTGGGCGTGGCGGGCGTGTTCGGCTTTGCCGGCTTCTATTCGAAGGACGCAATCCTCGAGGCGGCGTTTGCCAATGGGTCCGACATTGGGGGCGTGGCCTTCGCCGTCGGCGTGTTCGCGGCGCTGCTGACCAGCTTCTATTCCTGGCGGCTCGTCTTCCTGACCTTTTTCGGCACGCCGCGCTGGGCTGCGTCCGAGCATATCCAGCACGCGGTTCATGACGCGCACGATCACCATGGTCACGACAACCCGCCGGCGCAGGAAGATGCGGGGCATACGCCTTCGACCCACCACGCCGCGCATGACGAAGTGCCGCATGGCACCGGCGGTTATCATCCGCATGAGAGCCCCTGGTCGATGCTGGCGCCTCTGGTGCTGCTGTCGGTCGGCGCGGTGCTCGCTGGCTGGGCCTTCCACCATTATTTCCTCGACGCGGAGCATGGCGCGGCGTTCTGGGCCGGCAGCCTGGCGTTCGACGCGCACCTGATGCACGAAATGCACGAGGTGCCGTTGTGGGTGAAGCTCTCGGCCACGGTCGCGATGCTGGTCGGCCTGCTCGTCGCCTGGTGGGCCTATATCAAGGACACGTCGGTGCCGCAGCGTTTCACCGATACGTTTGGCGGCCTCTACAAGTTCTTCCTGCACAAATGGTATTGGGACGAGCTTTATCATCTCGTCTTCGTCCGCCCGGCCTTTGCCGTTGGCCGCTTCTTCTGGAAGCGCGGTGACGAAGGCACGATCGACCGCTTCGGCCCCAATGGCGCCGCCGCCCTTGTCGCCGGCACCAGCCGGGTGAGCGGCCGCCTTCAGTCAGGTTATGTCTATACCTATGCGTTCGTCATGCTGATCGGCCTGGCCGGCCTCGCCACCTGGGCGATCGCGGCATGAACCACAGCCACTTCGTCATTCCCGCGAAAGCGGGAACCCAGTTTTCTATTCCGGCTGCATCCTGCAGGTGGGTCCCCGCTTGCGCGGGGATGACGAGAGAAGAAAAGTGAATCAGCTCGGATTCCCCATTCTCTCGCTAATGCTCGCGGTGCCGACCGCGGCGGCGATTGCGTGCCTGTATCTAAGCGCCGAGAATGCCCGCCGGATTGCGCTCTTCGCCACATTGGTTGATCTGGCGCTCGGCATCCTGCTCTGGGTGACGTTCCGGCAGGGCGAGGGAGCGCCGCAATGGCAGTTCGTCGAGAATGTGCCCGTGTTCGGCCGCTTCGCCTGGGCACTCGGCATCGACGGGATCGCGCTGATGCTGATCATGCTCAGCGTCTTCCTGATGCCGATCTGCATCCTCGCGAGCTGGACCTCGATCGAGAAGCGTGTGCCCGAATATATGGCTGCCTTCCTGATGGTCGAGTTGCTGATGATCGGCACCTTCGCCGCGCAGGACCTGTTCCTGTTCTACATCTTCTTCGAAGCCGGTCTGATCCCGATGTATCTGATCATCGGCATCTGGGGCGGCGCGAACCGCATCTACGCGTCGTACAAGTTCTTTCTCTACACTCTGCTCGGCTCGGTCCTGATGCTGATCGCCATGCTGTGGATGTCGAACTTCGCCGGCACCACCGACATTCCGACGCTGAT